>Ga0172373_10000659_pt1 | contig 56567 bp, 62 predicted proteins | sample Lak10m_2_FD_114546 | JGI IMG/M metagenome (GOLD analysis project Ga0172373, IMG submission 114546) | Freshwater microbial communities from Kabuno Bay, South-Kivu, Congo - kab_092012_10m | ecosystem: Environmental > Aquatic > Freshwater > Lake | place: Democratic Republic of the Congo... | reverse complement strand
CCGATGCTCTAACACTAGGCGTACTGCGCGTTCTTTGACTTCCGGGGAAAATTTGCTTGTTTTGTTCATAGTGGCTCCATCTTCTCATGATTTAGAGCCTCCTCAAAACCCGGAGCGATTCATAATGTATTTATGACTTTATCCCGACAATATAGCGTTATTAAATTAAACAAAAATTCGCCTCTATTTATATAACATGCTCCCTCCTAAAACCATCAATGGTGAAACTGCCACTTAATTCTTGCAAGCTAAACGCTTCTACGTAATTAATTTAACTTCAGCTGGACGCGGAGCCGCGGCGCGAAGGGGAACCCAATTAGAACGTGATGCGCGCTTGGCGCGCACATGTCTAATTGGGGGGGAGCGCGAATCCAGCGCCCCGCAATCGTTAAAGTGCGTATATGTAATACTGCACTTTTGTCTCAATATGAGACTAATCTCACAATCAACCACCAGAACCACATTAAACTTTGATGCAAAAATATCAATATTGTTGACATTGTTAAATAAATTGCATCATAATTGTTTTAACTTAATTAACTGCGAGAATAGAAATGAGTGAATTCACCGATTTTATGACTATGAAGATAATCGAAGAACGTCGCTTAATGAGTAGAGGCTTTTCAAATAAAGAAATTGAAGTTAGTTTACTTGAACAGATTAATGCAGTTAAAAATTTAAATGTTCGCGTTCCTATTAGTACAATTGCCGAAATTGAAACATTAGCTAGTTGGGCAGGGGTCTCGAAAGCTGAATTTGTATTAGAAATCTTAAGTAGCGCCATTGGTGAAGCTCTTGACATGATTGATAAAGAAGGCGGCTTGAAGCACTACCATGAGAGTCTATTTGAGCGATTAGAGAGTGATTATGGAGTTATGCTTAAGCGTGATGAGAATGGTGAGGTCAGAAGTTTTGATTACGCTCAACAGGCTAAAGTAAATACACCAGAGGACTAGTTAATTCATGAAGTGGGTGCTTATCAATAAAGTGATTGAATTAATCGGTTATACCGATGATGCAATTCGCTCTAAAATTAGTAAAGGTGTTTGGCTTTCTGGTATTCACTGGAGAAAAGCTCCAGACGGACGCTTAGTTTTCAACTTAGAGGCTATTCAAAAATGGATAGAAGGCAAGTAGTTAAGGTTAGAGGCAATAGTCTATATTTAGACTTCTATTATCAAGATGTCCGTCATAGGCCTTCTCTTGGCCTTCAAGCTACAAAGGCAAATATACTTCACGCTGAAAGATTGTATTCTGCTATCGAGCACGAAATTTCAATTGGAACGTTTGATTTCGCAAAACACTTTCCAAATCACAAAAAATCAATTTCTCAAAATTACACAACGAATAAAACGATATCTCAAGCGCTCGATGATTACATGCGTTCAGCCCAAAGATCTCTAGAGAAAAGCACAATAAAAGGCTATAACAGCGGGATTGAATTCTATCTAAAACCAAATTTTGGTCATCTTAGATTAGCAGAGCTAACAGCATCTATAGTTAAAGCTTGGATTGCAACTTTAACTATATCGGCTAAAAGAATTAACAATGTATTAATTCCTTTAAGAACTATATTTGCAGATGCATATGCTGACGAGCTAATTGATAAAAATCCAATGTTAAGAGTCAAGAATCTCCCAGTTAAAACCGAAGAGCCAAATCCATTTACACCAGAGGAAGTGAAGGCAATTTTAAAAGAATTACCACTACAAGGTAAAAATCTAATTCAATTTGCACTCTGCTCAGGGCTAAGAACTTCTGAACTTATTGCTCTTGAGTGGGATGACATTGATTTTAAAGCTGAAGTGGTTCGAGTTCGCAGAGCCAAAGTTAATAAAATCAGCAAGCAACCTAAAACCAAAGCTGGAGAACGTGATGTCACACTGTTCGAACCATCACTTAAAGCATTATTAAACCAAAAGCAATTTACATTTTTAGCAGGTTCACAAGTATTTAATAATCCCAATACAAACAAACCTTGGGAAACTGATGCTCAAATCAGACGAACACTTTGGATACCCGCATTAAAAAAAGCAGGCGTTGAATATCGTATCCCCTATCAAACTCGACATACTTACGCCAGCACCCTACTTTCAAAAGGTGAAAATCCACTATGGGTAGCACAGCAAATGGGGCATAAGGATTGGGGTATGATTCGTCGTGTTTACGGTCGTTGGATACCTGAAGTTGATAGCTCCGCTGGAAACAAAATAAGGGCATTTTGGGCACAAAATGGTCACAAGGACACTATAAATGATTGATTATATTAAGAACGCCGAACGTTCAAGTCCCTCTTTCACCACCAATAAAGACGCCCCTTTCGAGAGATTGGGGCGTTTTCTTTTTGGGCAAATGGGGCATTCGTGTGTAATCCCCCATAAAAAGCCCAATGAATGAGCAACGAGCATCTAATATTTTTTTACGTTGAAAAAAGAGCTAAAGAGATTTCTTTTTATATCCATTGGTGGCTTCCTTGCTTTTGCGTTTTACTGGCACTGCAGCTTCAGTCGACTCCTGCAATTTTTGCAGCCGCTCAGCTTCCATTGCCGTCTCGACTGCTTTTCTGCGCTCCATAATACGCGTTTGCGCATCCTCCAGCTCAGTTAATGAAATCAGATTGTCCTGATTGATATCAACGCTACTGAAATGCCGGGCGATCTGTGGGAGTTTGTAAGTGGCTTCTTGTCGATCCAGTGTGCCGTCATTGTTGGTATCAGCCTCAAAAAACCGTGTTTCAATACTTTCACGCATGAGGCGACGGCGCTCTTCGATCTTTTCATGGCTAGGATCAGCATTACGCGCGTATTCTTCAAGGGCTTTGCGTAGCTTTTCTCTGCGTTCCGGGCTGAAGTTAAGATCAAGAGTCTGTTGAAGACCTTCACTTTTAACATCTTCTTCCGCCAGCTGCTCTGCATCTGCCAGACGCTTGGGCTTATCATCAGTGACTGTAAACAAATTAACCTTGGTATCTGCGTGCGAGCTGAAAGACAAACCAAGTCCTATACACAGTGCTAAACAGGTGTATCTGGCAATTGATAAATTGTTTTGCAAAATTAATTTCAAAGAATCAACTTTCAAACATCGGTTAGCTCAGTTAATTTGAATAATCATGAAGCAGGATTGTTAACTGATTGTTTCAACAAACTACCAATTTGTAAATAATTGTAAATGCAAATACTGTGTTAGTAACAGCCAAAAAAAATGATTAGTTTACTGCTGAATCATTTAACATTCAGCAAAATTAGCATACACTCTGTAACCATTGAAAACTTAATCGCATGGCCTAGTTTTTCAATATAATCCTACTAAAAATTCGGGTTTAATTAAATCATGGTCGATCAAAATAAAAAAATTCTGATAGTTGATGATGACGTCCGCTTACGTGAGCTTTTACAACGCTACCTGACCGAGCAGGGATTTACCGTTAAAGCTGCGGCGGATGCTAAAGAAATGGACAGCATTCTCGCTGTAGACACCATTGATCTGCTGGTGCTGGATTTAATGTTACCCGGAGAAGACGGCTTATCCATCTGTCGCAGGATGCGTGGCTCAGGTGCCATGATGCCGATTGTGATGCTGACTGCACGGGGCGACGAAGTTGACCGGATTATCGGCCTTGAGATGGGCGCAGATGATTATTTACCCAAGCCATTCAACCCACGTGAATTGTTAGCGCGTATCAATGCGGTTCTGCGCCGTCACGAGCGTTTGGTGCCAAGTGCGCCTGCCAGCAATAATGAAAACGTTACGATTGGTGATTTTATATTTAACGCCTCTACGCGCTCACTCACGCAGAATGGTGTTGCCGTTGCGATTACCAGCGGGGAATTTGCGCTGCTCAAGGTGTTTGTAGATCATCCACGCCAGCCACTATCACGCGATAGGCTGATGCAGCTTGCACGTGGGCGCGAGCTTGACGTTTTTGACCGCAGCATTGATGTACAAGTCTCCCGGTTACGCAAGCTGATCGAACCTGACCCTGCACACCCGCGTTACTTGCAGACCATGTGGGGTTTCGGTTATGTATTCATCCCTGATGGCGAAAGCGACCATTAACCAGGATCGCATGACCCTGCTTTTAAACTTAAGTACTTCGTCTTTTGCCAATCATCAGCAGATAAGTAGCGCCAGAATTGCGTCTTTTACCTAAAACACTCCTTGCCAGAATCATGTTGCTTATTGCCGTATTGCTGGCAATCGGGCAATTTGCATCGTTAAGAATTTTCGAATATTTCGAGCGCGAACCCCGTGCAGAGGCAACGGCATTGCAGGCCGTCACGGTCGTGAACTACACACGCGCCTCACTGATTGCCTCACAAGAAAACCTGCGTTTGGCATTACTGTCTGAACTGACCGGTAAAGAAGGTGTGCGCATCTATTCCGCAGACTTTATGGAAGAAATTGAGCCGCTTCCTGAAGACCCCTTCATCAATCTGGTGGCTGAAAAAATCCGTGAGCGTTTAGGCACAGAAACCATCATTACCGTGAATCATTACGGCATTGAGGGGCTATGGGTCAGCTTCAGTATTGGGCAGGACGATTTCTGGGTGGTAATTCCGCGCATTCATGTAGAGAGACCTTTCCCATGGCAATGGCTGGGCTGGGGCGCGCTCGTGCTTGGGCTGTCGCTTGCAGGCGGCTACCTGCTGGCGGCACGGATCAACCGTCCGTTAAATTTGCTCGTACACGCAGCAGAAAGATTACGTGACGGGGAGCGCCCGGAGAGATTGCCTGAAGATAGCGTGACCGAATTACGCGCTGTGAGCAGTACCTTTAACAAAATGGCAGATTCGCTGGCTGAACTGGATGCAGAAAGAACCCTGATTCTGGCGGGCGTTTCGCACGACATTCGCACACCTTTGGCCAGACTTCGGCTCGCGGTAGAAATGCTGCCTGAAAAAGAAGCGGGTTATTTAAAAAGCGGCATGGTTGAGGATATTGCCGACATGGATAACATCATTCATCAGTTTCTGGATTTTGTCCGCGGTGCAGAAGGTGAGCCAACACAAATGGTCGATATCAACACCCTGCTGCAAGCGCTGCATGACAGACAGGCACGTGCAGGACGGGATCTGGTCATCGAACTGGCACCCACTTACGCGGTGCCGATCAAGCCACTGGCCATGCAGCGCCTGTTAGACAATCTGGTCGGGAATGCCTACAACTACGGCGGCGGCAAAGTGCGGGTTGCGAGCAAGGTCACGGCTAATTATATTGTAATTAGTGTATTTGATAACGGGCCCGGCATCCCGGAAACGCACCTTGAGAAACTGCTGCGCCCATTTGAGCGGCTGGATACTGCACGTAGCAACGCTGGCGGCAGCGGACTAGGCCTGGCGATTGCTGACCGCATTGCAAAACTGCACAACAGCAAACTGGAATTACTTAATCGCCCGGAGGGTGGCTTGGAAGCCAGACTAAGCATTCCAATCAAAAATTGAGTCTATTTATTTGCGTTTGGCTCAAACCACGCAAGTTTTTCACGCAACTGCACCACTTCACCGATAATCGTCAGGCATGGCGCCTTCAGGCCAGCTGCGGCCACTTTTTCAGCCAAATCAGCTAATGTAGCAGTCACTATCCTTTGCCGCTGCGTAGTGCCTTGCTGCACGACTGCTACCGGCATGCTGGCTGAGACACCGTGTTCGATGAGTTTCTCACATATCTGCGCCAGACCCACCAGCCCCATATAAATGACAACCGTTTGTTTAGGGCGCGCCATGGAATCCCAGTCAAGATCCAGCGTGCCGTCTTTGAGGTGTCCGGTAATAAACAAACAGGCCTGAGCATAATCACGGTGCGTCAACGGAATACCTGCATAGCTGGAAACTCCATTGGCAGCAGTAATCCCGGGGACTACCTGAAACGGCACACCATGCTGCATCAAAGTTTCGATTTCCTCACCGCCGCGGCCGAAAATGAACGGATCGCCACCTTTTAAACGTAGCACGCGCTTGCCTTGCAACGCCAACCTTGCCAGCAGTTCATTGATCTCCTCCTGCGGCATGGTGTGCTGGTCGCGCGCCTTGCCTACATAAATCAGCTCCGCATCCCGGCGCACCAGTTCCATCACCTCAGGACTGACCAGTTTGTCATAGACGCAGACATCGCACTGCTGCATCAGCCGCAGCGCTCTGAAAGTAAGCAAATCCGGATCACCCGGCCCACCGCCGACAAGAAACACCTCGCCCTTTTTGGCAGAAGCATCCCGATCATCCAGTATGTTTTGCAGCAACTCACGCGCAGCCTGCTCCTGGCCAGATAACACACGCTCGACGACCGGGCCTTGCAGCACATCTTCCCAAAAAATACGGCGTGCCTGTGTCGTGGCAAATTTAGCCTTTACCTTATCGCGAAACTCACCGGCAATGGCAGCAATATGGCCGTAGCCAGCAGGCAACATCGTCTCGATTTTTGTACGGATATAACGTGCCAGTACCGGCGCGCTGCCCTCTGAAGAAACTGCAATCACAATCGGACTACGCTCAATAATCGACCCCATCGTGAATGTGCATAAATCAGGCGCATCCACCACATTAACCGGGATATTCAACGCTTTTGCATCGTGCGAAACTGCCTCATTCACGGAGCGATCATTGGTTGCTGCCACCACCAGACAAGCACCTTCAAGCTGAGCGGCTATATAACAGGCAGATATCGCCAGTATTTTATTTTCCTCAGCCAAGGCTTGCAGTTCTTCGCAAAGTTCAGGAGAAAACACCGTAACCGCTGCATTCGCTTTGAGCAGCATACTGACTTTGCGTGTGGCCACATCTCCACCTCCAATGACGACACAAAGACGGTTTGAGATATTGAAAAAAATGGGCAGCGCCTGCATATTGAGTTACAAGTATTGAATCGAGCATCCATTTTACATGGCGCCAAGCAAGTTTGCGTGAGGCCGATGGACAAATGCGCTAAAATTACGTTTTAAAGCTGGCACACACATTGAACGATCCTAAAAACACTACCGTTAAAAAAGTATTCATCAAAACATTTGGCTGCCAAATGAATGAATACGACTCTTCACGCATGGCGGACATGCTCTCATCTTCTGATGGCATGGTAGAGACGCAGACGCCGGAAGATGCCGACGTGATTCTGCTGAACACCTGCTCCGTGCGCGAAAAGGCGGAAGATAAAGTATTTAGCCATTTGGGACGGTTTATTCCGCTGAAGGAAAAGAACCCAAATCTTGTCATTGGCGTGGGCGGCTGTGTCGCATCGCAGGAAGGTGACAACATCATCAAACGCGCTCCCTATGTAGATGTGGTGTTTGGCCCGCAGACATTGCACCGCCTGCCAGAGATGATCAAGAACAAACAGTCCAGCGGTACTTCACAGGTGGATATCAGCTTTCCCGAGATTGAAAAGTTCGACCATTTACCGCCTCCGCGGGTCGAAGGTGCAAGCGCGTTTTTAAGCATTATGGAAGGCTGCAGCAAATATTGCAGTTTCTGCGTAGTGCCGTACACACGCGGCGAAGAGGTATCCCGTCCTTTTGAGGCTATTTTGACTGAAGCGGTACAACTGGCAGAACAGGGCGTAAAAGAAATCACACTGCTCGGACAAAATGTGAATGCTTACCGCACTGAATATGACGGTGTTGAAGCTGACCTGGCGATGTTGATTGAGACCATTGCCGAAATCCCGCAAATTGAGCGCATACGCTTCACTACCAGCCACCCAAACGAAATGAATGAGCGGCTAATCAACTGTTTTGCCAATGTGCCCAAGCTGGCTGCGCAGTTGCACTTACCGGTTCAAGCGGGCAGCGACCGCATATTAATGGCGATGAAACGCAACTATACAGCGCTACAGTTCAAATCCATTATCCGTAAACTGAAAGTTGCCAACCCCAACCTTACCTTCACCTCTGATTTTATCGTCGGGTTCCCAGGTGAGTCCGAGGCTGATTTCGAGGCAACAGTAAAGTTGATGCAGGATGTTGGCTTTGATGCAAGCTTCAGCTTCCTATATAGCCCACGCCCCGGTACGCCAGCCGCATTTCTGCAGGACAGCACACCGGAAGATATCAAACTGGCGCGTCTGAGCAAGTTGCAGGAAATCAACGAAGCGCAGGCAAAAGCGATATCAGAAGCCATGTTAGGTACAGTCCAACGCGTACTGATAGAAGGCGCCTCGTGGAAAGATGCCAGCCTGCTGGCCGGCAAAACAGACAACAACCGTGTGGTGGATATTGCAGGGAATGCCAGCCTGACTCACCATTTTGTTAACGTAAGAATCACCGATGTTTCTAACCCACGTCGTTTAACAGGCGAGATTGTTTAATATGGAAATCACTTTAACCCCGGAAGACAACGCCAGATTAGCCAATCTATGTGGCCCATTGGACGAGAATATCAAACAGGTTGAAACAGCGCTTGAGGTGAACATCAACCGCCGTGGCAGCACATTCAACATCAGCGGCAAACTGGAGAACACTCGATTAGCCGCGCAGTTGATTGAGAATTTCTATATTCGCGCCAAGAAAGCCATTGAGCTGGAAGACATCCAGCTCGGCTTGGTTGAAATCGACAAATTAAAACCAGAAGACATCACCACTACCGCCATGCCAGTACTGATGACGCGCCGTGGCGACCTGCATGGCCGCACGCCTCGTCAGGTGGCCTATCTGCAGCAGATTCAAGACCACGACATTACTTTTGGTATCGGCCCGGCAGGCACGGGAAAAACCTACCTGGCAGTTGCCAGCGCAGTAGATGCCATGACACGCGATCGTGTCAAACGTATCGTACTGGTGCGCCCTGCTGTTGAGGCAGGCGAGCGTTTAGGCTTTTTACCGGGTGACCTGAACCAGAAAGTTGATCCTTACTTACGCCCTTTATATGACGCGCTGTATGACCTTGGTGGTTATGATACGGTTAACAAGATGTTCGAACGAGGTGCGATTGAAGTCGCCCCACTCGCCTACATGCGCGGCCGCACGCTCAACCAAAGCTTTATCATTCTGGATGAAGCGCAAAATACCACACCTGAACAAATGAAGATGTTCCTGACACGTATCGGCTTTGGCACCAAGGCCGTGATTACGGGCGATGTCACACAGATCGACTTGCAACGCCATCAGAAAAGCGGCTTGGTAGAAGCGCAAAAAGTGTTGAAAGACATCAAAGGTATCGCGATGACGCATTTCTTATCCAGCGACGTGGTGAGACATCCGCTGGTGCAGAAGATCGTGAATGCGTATGAAGAATATGAACTCAAGAATAAAGATTAAGCGTATTTCACAACGCTGAATTTCACTTGCTTTTACATCGCAATCGCATCAAGATATCATCAAAATAACTGACAGATCGGCAAGTCAGTACGTCATCATTGGGGATAAAAATGACACCTAACAGATTCAGCAAAGTAATGCAGCGCGGCTTGAGCGTTGTGGAGCAAACCGTACTCATCGTCATCGGTTTGGCGACCATCTTTGCAGTATTTCAAGCCATATTACACATCTGGCAGGCGCGTGCCATCACGGTGGGTGACATTCTGCTGTTATTCCTGTATCTGGAAGTCATGTCCATGCTCAACCATTATCTCAGCGCGGGCACCCTGCCTGTGAGGTATCCACTTTACATTGGCATCATCGCGCTGGCGCGCTTTCTGGTATTGGATATCAAAGAACTGGACGCGATGACAGTGTTCGCACTTTCAGGTTCAATCTTGCTGATTGCCCTGGCGATTCTCATCGTGCGTTACGGACATGTTCGCTTCCCTTATACGGATGGCACAGACCTGCAATCCAAGAACAATTGATTTAGAGACACCATGCCCAAACTGTGCGCTTCCATTCAATATGCATCCAGCCAGTCGAATCTGCCTGGCAAGGATCTATTCCGTAAATGGGTAAAAGCCGCATTACGCGTGGATACTGAAGTCACCATCAGGATTGTGGATGCAGAAGAAGGACGTATGCTCAACAACACCTATCGAGGCAAAGACTATGCCACCAATGTACTCACTTTCCCGCTAACGGAAGAACCGCATTTAATGGGTGACATCATCATTTGTGCTCCAGTTGTCGAAGCAGAAGCCAAGGCACAAAATAAATCGCTCGCTGCACACTACGCGCATCTGACCGTGCATGGCATTTTACATTTACACGGTTACGACCATGAAACGGACGCGCAAGCCGAGTTAATGGAAGGGATAGAGACTGCAATTGTCACAAAATTAGGGTATCCTTCACCCTATCTCATTACACAGGATGCCCCATAAAGGCATACAGCATGGCTACCGAGTCGGAAAAACCTAATCAGAACAAACCAAGTTTACTAGAACGTTTAAGTCATTTTTTATTACGCGAACCTGAAGATCGCGAACAACTGGTAGAGCTGTTGCACAGCGCCTACGAAAAAAATCTGATGGATGCAGACTCGCTCGCCATGACTGAAGGCGTACTGCAAGTCAGCGAGATGCAAGTGCGCGACATCATGATCCCACGCTCTCAAATGGATGTCATCGACATCACTGACCCACCCGAAGTATTTATCCCGCACGTCATTGAAACCGCCCACTCACGCTTTCCCGTGATTGAAGACGACAAAAACGATGTGATCGGCATCCTGCTCGCCAAAGACCTGCTACGTTACTATGCAGGCGAAGAATTTGAGGTGCGCGACATGTTGCGTCCTGCAGTGTTCATTCCTGAATCCAAACGCCTTAACGTGCTGTTGAAAGAGTTTCGCAGTAACCGCAACCATATTGCGATTGTTGTGGATGAATACGGCGGCGTGGCCGGCATGGTCACAATTGAAGATGTGCTGGAGCAAATCGTTGGCGATATTGAGGATGAATACGACTACGACGAAGACGAAGACAACATCATTCAGAACGCGAATGGTCAGTATCGCGTGAAAGCACTCACCGAGATTGCTGATTTCAATGAAATCATCGGCACAAAACTCGATGATGAAGAGTTTTCAACCATCGGTGGTTTGGTGGTCAACCAATTTGGACATTTACCCAAACGTAATGACGAAATCACTTTCGATGGCTTGCACATCAAAGTATTGCGTGCAGATAGCCGCCGCCTGCACAGCATGCTGGTAGAAGTGCTGCCAGCAACAGAAACTGAGACAGAGAGTTAACAGGCTGGGAAAACTCATCGGAACTAAATAACAAAGCATGGCTCATAAAGAAATAAAACATGCGTAGTTATTTATTAACATTCGTTGGAGTCCGACATGAAATATTTAGCACTTGCCTGGTTAGTTTTTGCACAATTTCTTTTGATACAACCGGCGAGTGCGGAAGAGTCGCCGGGCAGCGCCGCCGACATTCCCATTATTGAGCAGGACTTTGTAAAGTCGATCAACAAATTCACTAAAGATGAGATCATTGCCCAGTTTGGTGAGCCAACCAGAGCGGATGATGTAAAAGTGAAAGGTACTGGCAAAGTGGTTGCCTCTATCTGGCAATACCACTACATCAACACTTCGGCAGACGGTACTTACTATGAAACCACAGAGTTGGATTTTATCGATGGCAAAGTCGTGATGGTCGCCTTCATGAATAACGATGGTGCGGAAGGTCCTGAAAATGGCAAACAATACGACATACCCAAGCAATAAAAGTATGTAAGCACACATAAAAAAAGAGCCATGCGGCTCTTTTTTTATTGAATACTACAAGCATTAAGTAAAACTAACTTTACTTCGCAGAGAAGTCTTACTAATACGATTTTATTAAAGTATTATTTTTTTAACGCATCGCGAATCTCACGTAGCAATACCACATCTTCCGGTGTTGGTGCAGGTGCTGGAGCTGGCTCAGCTCTTTTCAGTTTATTCATTTGTTTAACCAGCATAAAAATCACAAACGCCAGAATAATGAAATTAATCACGATGGTTAAGAAATTACCATAAGCCAGCATGGGCACACCTGCCGCTTTAAGTGCCGCATAAGTACCAGCATTACCTTCAGGAATCGCCGCCAAAGGCACAAACATATTGCTGAAATCCACATTGCCGATAATGGTGCCAATCAAGGGCATGATGATATCGCCAACCAGTGAATCAACAATCTTGCCAAAAGCAGCACCAATAATGACACCTACTGCCAAATCCATCACATTGCCTTTTAAGGCAAACTCTTTAAATTCTGACGCAATACTCATGTATACCCCCTGATCAATTTAGACCCGTTAAATTTATGTAGCCCATGCGAAATCATCACATTTGCCAGCAGAGGTAATATAGGTCTTATACGCTCAGCATGTCAATCATCAGATGTTTATTTTAGCGCATGACAATGGTTAATTTTTGTTATCTGAAGCCTATCAGGCTACAATTCGCTCCATGCAGAAATTGATGACCCACAAACGTTCAAGTTCAATCGTATTAATATTACTAGGTGCATTCAGTATTTTAGGTTTTGCGCCATTCTATTTCTTTCCTGCCACGATCATCTCACTTATTGGAGTGTGTTATTTCTGGTACGCAAGCACATCGGCCAAGCAAGCCGCTTATATCGGGTTTATGTACGGCCTTGGCTTGTTTGGTGCAGGCATCTACTGGATTTACATCAGCCTGCATACATTTGGCGGAATGCCCGCTTTGATGGCAGGATTCTCCACGCTGGTACTGGCTGCTTTCATGGCGCTTTTTCCGGCCGCGGTGGGTGCGCTGAGCAAGTATTTTTCCAGCAATAAAAACCATGTCTTCTTATTTGCCATTCCCGTCTTCTGGGCACTGGCAGACTGGGTCAGGAGCTGGATTTTCACCGGATTCCCATGGCTGACTATCGGCTACAGTCAGGTACCATATAGCCCGCTGGCTGGCTATACCCCGATTACAGGGATATACGGAGTCTCGCTCATCACGGTATTCATCGCAAGCCTGCTAGGTTTCTGGGCAGCAAAGAAACCTGCGTCTATCGCATGGCGACGCAATACTATTGCCGTGTTAATCATCACGATTACCGCAGGTCATTTACTCAAGCTGATTGAATGGACCACCCCGACAGGCAAGCCTGTAAGCGTGAGCTTATTGCAGGGCAATATCCCACAAAATATGAAGTGGGATCCGGAAATCGCCCTGCAGACCATTCATCAATACCTGAGCATGGCTGAACAGAGCAAAGCAAAGCTCATCGTGATGCCGGAAACAGCCTTGCCCGTCATTGCCAGTGAACTTCCGATGGAATTCAAAACCCGCTTGCAGCAACACGCGAAGCAAAATCGGGGGGACATCCTGGTTGGCATGGTAGAACGCGAGAACAACGAATACTTCAATAGCGTATTGAGCTACGGCAGCGCTGAAACTACTGCCTACCGAAAATCACATTTGGTACCATTTGGCGAGTTCATCCCTTTTAAAATTGCATTTGGCTGGATATACCGCGACTGGCTGAACATGCCATTAAGTGATTTGTCCCGCGGCGAGAAATATCAACAGCCCATGCAAGTAGCAGGCGAGAAAGTGGCCGTGAATATTTGCTACGAAGACGTGTTTGGCGAAGAAATCATCCGTCAGTTACCTGCCGCCACACTACTGGTGAACGTGAGTAACGACGCATGGTATGGAGACTCCTATGCAGCAGATCAGCACATGCAGTTTTCGCAGGCACGCGCGCTGGAAACCGGACGCATGATGCTGCGCGCCACCAACACCGGCGCCACTGCTATTATCGATCAGCAAGGCTATGTGATTGCCCATGCGCCACACTTTGTGCAGACTTCGGTCAATGGCACAGCGCAGGCATACAGTGGTGCGACACCTTATGTACGCTGGGGAAACTGGCCAGTGATTACCTTCTGCTTCGGCATCCTCTTCATGTTATGGCGACGCAACAAAACAGCGCACTGATAAAAACTATTGCTAGGCAGCAAAACCAAGTAAAATTGCGTTTTTCGCCCATTTAATCAACACAGGCTGAATCAATATATTATGGCTTTAACATTTCAAGAGATCATTCTCACCCTGCAAAAGTACTGGAGCGACAAAGGTTGTGCGCTACTGCAACCTTACGACATGGAAGTTGGTGCAGGCACCTCACACACCGCGACATTTTTACGCTCACTCGGCCCTGAGCCATGGAAGGCGGCTTACGTGCAACCTAGCCGCCGCCCAAAAGATGGCCGTTATGGTGAAAACCCGAATCGTTTGCAGCATTACTACCAATTTCAGGTAGTGCTAAAACCCGCACCGGCGGATATTCTGGAGCTATACTTAGGCTCGCTTGAAGCGCTTGGTTTTGACTTGAAAAAGAATGATATCCGTTTTGTAGAAGACGACTGGGAAAACCCGACACTGGGTGCGTGGGGGCTAGGTTGGGAAGTATGGCTGAATGGCATGGAAGTCACCCAGTTTACCTACTTTCAACAGGTTGGCGGCATTGACTGCAGACCAATCACTGGCGAAATCACTTATGGCTTGGAGCGTCTGGCCATGTACCTGCAAGGGGTGGATAACGTTTACAACCTGACGTGGACAGAAGGTCTGAGCTACGGTGACGTGTACCTGCAGAATGAGCAGGAACAAAGCGCCTACAACTTTGAGCACTCCGATGCAGACTTCCTGTTCACAGCGTTCAACGCACATGAAAAACAAGCCAGACATTTGATGGAAAACCAGCTGGCATTGCCAGCTTACGAGCAAGTACTGAAAGCAGCGCACACTTTTAACCTGCTAGACGCTCGCGGCGCAATCTCAGTGACGGAACGTGCGGGCTACATCGGCCGCATCCGCAATCTGGCCCGTTCTGTTGCTGCCAGCTATCTCGACAGCCGCGCCAGACTAGGATTCCCGATGGCACCGAAAGACTGGGCAGATGAAGTGTTGGCCAAGCTAGAAAAAGATAAGAAGGTTGCTTAAGAAAATGTCGCAAAATAATCTATTAGTAGAACTATTCGTAGAAGAGTTACCGCCTAAAGCGCTGAAGAAATTAGGCGATGCATTCAGCAACACGCTCTTTGAAATCTTGAAATCACAGGGGTTAACAGCAGAGAACACTGTAATTACCTCTTTCGCAACACCTCGCCGCCTCGCTGCACACGTAACTGCCGTTGCCAGTCAGGCAGCTGACAAACAAATCTCACAAAAACTCATGCCGGTCAGCGTAGGCCTGGATGCAAACGGCAATGCTACGCCTGCGCTTATCAAGCGCCTGAATGGTATGGGCATGGATGAAGCCGCAGTTTCGCAACTGACCAAACAGATGGACGGTAAGAACGAAGCATTATTTTTGGAAGTCACCCAAAAAGGCGCAGCATTGAATGAAGGCTTGCAAAAGGCAATTGAAGACGCCATCCAGAAACTGCCAATTCCTAAAGTCATGACTTATCAACTGGCAGATGGCTGGAGCAACGTCAATTTCGTGCGCCCTGCACATAGCCTGATTGCCCTGCATGGCAATCAAATCGTTGCCATCAGCGCACTCGGCTTAAATGCAGGCAACCAGACACAAGGCCACCGTTTTGAAGCAGCCGCTAATGTTATTACGATCAAAAACGCTGACAGCTACGCTGAACAACTCAAAACAGAAGGTGCCGTCATCGCCAACTTTGCCGACCGCCGCGCAGAAATCGTAAGACAGCTTAACGATGCTGCCGCAAAACAGGGCTTGAAGCCGATTGAAGATGAAGCACTGCTGGACGAAGTCACCGCACTGGTCGAGCGCCCGAATGTATTGCTTGGCCAATTCGAAGAAATTTATCTGGAAGTTCCGCAAGAGTGTCTGATTCTGACCATGAAGGCGAATCAGAAATACTTCCCGCTGCTGGACGTTAATGGCAAATTGACCAACAAGTTCCTGATCGTTTCCAATATTAACCCAGCCGACCCAAGCGCAGTGATTGGCGGTAACGAACGCGTGGTGCGCCCACGGCTGGCTGATGCTAAGTTCTTCTTCGACCAGGACCGCAAAAAGACGCTGGAATCACGCATTTCCAGCCTCAACAAAGTAGTTTATCACAACAAATTAGGCTCCCAAGGTGAACGTACTGAACGCGTAGGCGCCATCGCCATTGCGATTGCCCGCCAACTAGGCGGTGCAGATCTGGCATCAAAAGCGGGGTTGGCAGCACAGCTGGCAAAAACCGACCTGATTACCGATATGGTAGGCGAATTTCCAGAGCTTCAAGGCATCATGGGGCGTTATTACGCACAGCATGAAGGGCTGGACAACGATGTCGCTTTTGCGATTGAAGACCACTACAAACCTCGCTTTGCCGGTGATGACTTACCGCGCAATCAGGTAGGTACAGCGGTTGCACTGGCAGACAAGCTTGAGACATTGGTCGGGTTATTCAGTATCGGTGAAAAACCAACTGGAGACAAAGACCCATTTGCCCTACGCCGTCAGGCATTAGGCATTATCCGCATGCTGATTGAATGTAAATTGCCGCTACAATTTGAAAAGCTGATTCAAGAGGTACTTTCAGCATTCAACCATGAGTCTGGTGATAAAGCAGCTACCGTTCAGGCAATTAAAGAGTTCTGTCTGGATCGATTGAGCGTTAACCTGCGTGAGAACGGCTCAACACCTCAAGAGGTGGATGCAGTGCTGTCTCTGGAACCCGCATTATTAAGCGAAGTGCCACTGCGCTTGGCCGCCGTACGCACATTTGCCGAACTGAGCGAAGCTCCCGCGCTTGCCGCAGCTAACAAGCGCGTCAGCAACATTCTTAAAAAGGCAGAAGGTGAAGTGCTTGCGCAGGTGAACACCGGCCTGTTAACTGAATCAGCGGAAATCGCACTGAATGCAGCTTTAGATAAAGTTAAACCTGAAGCTGATAAGCTATTTGAGCACGGCGACTACACTGCCTCACTCAAAACCTTAGCAGCATTGAAAGCACCGGTGGATGACTTTTTCGATCACGTGATGGTGAATGCAGACGACCCCGCACTGAAGGCAAACCGCCTGGGGCTATTGGCAACCCTGCATCAGGCCATGAATCGCGTGGCAGACTTATCCAAGTTAGCGAGCTAACACCTTGAAACTTGTCATATTAGACCGAGACGGCGTCATCAATGAGGATTCTGCCAACTTCATCAAGAATCCGAATGAATGGATTCCGATTCCTGGCAGTCTTGAGGCGATTGCGCTGCTCAACCAGCATGGGTTTAAAATCGCGGTAGCCACCAATCAATCCGGTGTCAGTCGCGGCCTGTTCGACATGGCAACACTCAACAGTATTCATGACAAGATGCATCGCGAACTGGCGCTTGTTGGCGGGCGGATTGATGCGGTTTTTTATTGCCCACACTCGGCAGATGACCACTGTGATTGCCGCAAACCAAAGCCAGGCATGATCAAAGAGATAGGCAAACGCTTTTCACTGGAACTCAATGACGTATTTGCAGTTGGCGATGCATTAAGGGATATACAGGCGTTTGCTGATGCAGGCTGCAAAACGATTCTTGTACGTACTGGCAAAGGCGAAGAGACCCTTAAAGCGGGTAACCTGCCAGAACACGTCTTGATCTTTGCTGACTTAAACGAAGCCGCGCAACATATCATTTCAGAAAACACCTGATCATGCTGTTTCTACGCTCACTGGCATTCTTTCTGGGACAAGCGGTTACTGCTCCAATTTTCACGCTGATCGCATTACTCTCGCTTCCGCTCAACCCTGTCACCCGCAATGTACTGATCTCCGGCTGGGCTCGCAGCATGATATGGTGGCTACGCATCACGTGTAACATACGCCATGAAATCACCGGCATGGAAAACCTGCCAACCACACCCAGCATCATCCTGGCCAAGCATCAATCAGCGTGGGAGACATTAGCGTTTCAGGCGATTTTTCCAACACAGGTCTATGTGCTTAAACGCGAGCTACTGTGGATTCCTATTTTCGGCTGGGGCCTCGCCATGTCATCACCTATCGCCATCGACCGAAGCGCAGGGCGTGAAGCACTGAAAAAACTGGTAGCGAATGGTAAAAAGCGATTGGAAGCAGGATTGTGGGTCGTGATATTCCCTGAAGGCACCCGCAAAGCACCCGGTGAACGCGGCAAATACCACATCGGCGGCGCATGGCTGGCTGCGCACACAAAAACACAAGTCGTTCCTGTTGCACATAATGCCGGCGAGTTCTGGGCCAAGAATTCCTTCATCAAAAAACCTGGTGTCATCCAGCTACATATCGGAAAAACGATACAAACGTCAGGCCTAAAAGCGGATGAACTGAATCATCAGGTGGAGCACTGGATTGAAGCCGAAATGTCCGCACTATCTAAAACGCCACACTCCGGCGCAACACTTTCCAACGCGCTTTCTGGTCAATGAGCCACGTTATCACGCTGCCTTCTGGCGAACAATTACATTACCAGCTGGAACGCCGTCAACGTCGCTCCGTAGGGCTAAAAATCACCGCAAGCGGTTTAGTCATTCATGCCCCCAAGCGCATTTCGCAATCACATCTTGAAAGTCTGATTCTGCTCAAGGCTGACTGGATACATAAAAAGCTGGCATCACTTAAAGCGAATCAAATTCCCCCACTGCAATGGCAAGATGGTGAACAGTTACTGTTGCTGGGTAACAATCTCACATTAGCGGTCAGGCATGATAGCCGCGTCAGAGCAGTAGAATACACGCCCGGCTGTTTGCAGCTGGCAATGCCAAACCATCTGGAGCCAGCACCAATCGCGCGCAAGGTTTTACAATGGTACAAAAAACAGGCGCTCACCGACTTCTCAAGACGTCTGGAAATTCTGTCTGCCAAATTGGGCGTACCTACCCCGACCATGTTTCTGTCCAATGCGCGCTCACGCTGGGGTAGCTGCAATTCCAAAAAAGAAGTGCGGCTAAACTGGCGCTTATTACAAGCCCCGCCACACATTATCAATTACGTCATCTGCCACGAACTTGCACACCTGAAAGAAATGAACCACTCAGCAAAATTCTGGGCTGTCGTTGCCAGTATTTATCCTGACTACAAAACAGCGGAAAAGGAGCTGAAAGCGTGGTCTCCCAAATTGCACGTCATGTAAGATTATTTGCACCCGGTCTTTGGCATGCTAATATCATCGACATCGCAACTGACAACAGGGGATATAGCATGAATTTTCAAGAAGCGATTCAGGTTTGTTTTCAAAAATACTTCGATTTTAACGGCAGGGCGAAAAAGCCCGAGTTCTGGTGGTTTGCTCTGTTTTGTTTTCTGGCAGCCGTAATGCTCGGCATGGTCAGCAACAGTATTTCTGCACTTTTCAGCCTGGCGACCATCATTCCTTCGCTGGCGGCCGGTTCACGCCGCCTGCATGACACCAATAAAAGTGGCTGGTTTCAGCTGATATGGCTTATCCCGTTGATTGGCTGGCTAGTAATGATCTATTTGATGATTCAAGATGGGGATGCTGACGCCAACCAGTACGGAGAAGTGCCGACAAACTGATATGCGTGAACAATTCAAACATCCGTTAAACTAAAAAGGGGCTAGCGCCCCTTTTTTATTAGCTTGTGAACCCATCTACGAAATTAAAGCAACTTCTTTACATCACTCGCGATATCTTCTGGCTTGGTGCCATAGTCAACATACAATCTGATTTTTCCGGTTTTATCAAACAGGTACATCCCTGCACTGTGATCGATGGTGTAACCGCTTCTACCCTTATTTTCTACCTTGGCCGCAAATATCTTGAAATCTTTCACCGTTTTCGCAATCTCTTCATTACTGCCATATAAGCCGATAAAGCGTTGATCAAATACAGGCACATATTGGGCTAGCACCTCCTGCGTATCACGCTCGGGATCCAGCGTCACAAACAACACCTGCAGTTCATCCGCTTTGCTGCCCAGTAGCTTCATTGCCTGCTTCATATCGGACAAGGTTGTCGGACAAACATCCGGACAATGAGTATAGCCAAAAAACAGTGCTACGACCCTACCCTTAAAATCAGCCAGGCTGCGTGGCTTACCTGTATGATCAGTCAAATTCAATGTGTTGCCAAAATCCGCTCCTGAAATATCCGTTGCCAAAAATTGATTGTTGTTATTCGCAGAATTGCAGGCAGAAAAAACCGCCAGCAAAAGCAATATAAAACCCCATTGCATGTATCTACTCATTTCATCACACCCTGATTCGCTATATTGATAGTTGAATGATTCTATCATGCACAATAAATTCAATATGTTGCATGATAAATTTATTCGCAAATGATATAAATTACTGCAAAGCAAGTGCGCACTCGTTTACAATAATGCTTTTGCAACACTCTAGCATTATTAAGGACATTAGCATGGCGAACCCTGCAGCAACTTCTGGCGGTATGGCAGACCGCGACGGCGTAATCTGGTATGACGGTAAAATGGTGAACTGGCGTGATGCCACGACACACGTTTTAACACACACTCTGCACTATGGCATGGGCGTGTTTGAAGGCGTCCGCGCTTACAAAACAGATAAAGGCACTGCGATTTTCCGTCTGAAAGAACATACAGACAGGCTGTTCCGCTCTGCGCACATTCTGGGCATGAAAATGCCTTACAGCAAAGAAGAACTCATGGCTGCACAATTGGCAGCCGTGCGTGACAACAACCTTGAATCTGCCTACCTTCGCCCAATGGCATTTTATGGTGCAGAGGCGATGGGTATCTCAGCAAAAACATTATCTACACATGTTATCGTAGCCGCCTGGAAATGGGGCGCCTACATGGGACAGGATGCTTTGGATAACGGCATTCGCGTCAAGACATCCTCATTCTCACGCCACCATGTGAACATCACCATGTGTAAAGCCAAAGCAAACGGCAACTACATGAACAGTATTCTGGCGCATCAGGAAGCCGCACAGGATGGTTATCAGGAAGCATTGCTGCTGGACGTAGATGGTTTTGTTGCAGAAGGCTCAGGTGAAAACGTATTCATCGTTCGCAACGGCAAACTCTACACCCCAGACCTTACCAGCGCGCTGGAAGGCATCACTCGCGACACCATCGTTCAGTTGGCGACAGAATTGGGTATTCAAGTGATTGAGAAACGCATCACCCGTGATGAGGTTTATGGTGCCGATGAAGCCTTCTTCACTGGTACGGCTGCTGAAGTCACGCCAATTCGTGAACTGGACAACCGTGCGATTGGCGCAGGCACAGCAGGCCCGATCACCAAACAATTACAGAAACTGTACTTCGATGTAGTCACTGGCAAATCAGCAAAACACGCTGACTGGCTAACATTGGTTTAAATCATCCCTGCCATTTCGAATGTGGTCTGGAACTCTGAGCCAAAAGCTTTATCCACCGCGTTCGAAATGACCACATGAAGGAAAGTATAAATGTCCGATTCAAAAGAAATTGAAGTGTCAGCCAAAGACCTGCCGCTACACTGCCCGACGCCTGCAGTTGCACTATGGTCATCACACCCGCGTGTTTTTCTGGACGTTGCAAAAACAGGCCATGTTGCGTGCCCATATTGCGGCACACAATACAAACTTAAAGAAGGTGAAGTTGTAGGGCGTCACTAAGCAGCCATTGACCACAACCGCATCGTGGGCGCTGACCGATGCACCCTAAAAAACACTCACCTCCGCTTTTGCTCCCCACAACTGCTCTATCACCTGCCCGGCATTGGTCGCTTGGCTGTTGGTCCAGAATAGCACGGGAGCGGATTGCTTGCTGTCTGCAAGCATATTCAACGCCGCAAGCCGTTTCTGCACATACTTTGCAACAGCAGCGCCGGTATCGATGAGCGCAATATCCTTCCCCACCACCTGCTCGATCAACGGCCTGACGAACGGATAATGTGTACAACCCAAAACTATCGTATCAGCCCCTTCATCCAGTAAAGGCTGACAATATTGACGCAGCAACTTAAGCGTACCTTCAGCCTGCAACTCGCCACGTTCAATACACTCCACCAAACCCACGCACGCCCGAGTCACCACCTTCACATTGCGCCCATAACTTTCAAGCAAACCAGCGAATTGCGCACTCTTGAGCGTTCCCGTAGTTGCAAGCACACCGACCACGCCGTTCCTAGAAGCTTCTGCTGCGGGTTTTACCGCAGGTTCCATTCCAAAGATGGGTAAGCTATATTTTGCACGCATGGCATCAATCGCAGCCGCTGTTGCGGTATTGCACGCCACAACAAGTGCTTTTGCATCTTTAGTGATCAAAAAATCCGCAATCTCAAAACATCGCGCCCGAATCTCTTCCGCACTTTTATTCCCATAAGGTGCATATTTACTATCTGCCACATAAAGTAGCTGCTCGTTCGGCATCAGTGCATGAATATGCTGTAGGACGGAGATACCGCCAACACCCGAATCAAATACGGCGATTGGACGATTGGGAAGATGTGACAAAGTGGGTTCAGTAACAGCCATGACGAGATTCTACTGCCAAAAAATGGCATTGCAACATTATTTAACCCGCTCATTTCGCCACGCAATTACCCTTGCCCATTGCACCCTATATAACAGTGCAGACTTATTAAGCTATAATTCTGGCCATGATTAAAAAACTGTTTGATAAAATCTTCAAGCCCAAGCTCAGAAAAACTGAGCACACAAAACCAGAGCGCGAGAAATCCGAACCATCTAAAAAGCAGCACGCTAACACTAGCCGCCCGATTCTTGGTACGAAGAAAAGCAACAGGAAGAACCATCACAACCGCGACAATGCAGTCATCATCGACTACAAGAAACACCAGATTGACCGCAGCCTGTTAAGCAATGCAGCACTCAGAACGATTGATGGTCTGCAGAAGGCCGGCCATGAAGCCTACATTGTAGGTGGCGCGGTGCGAGACTTACTGCTTAAGCATAACCCTAAAGACTTCGATGTTGCTACCGACGCTACTCCGGAAGAAGTCAACCGCATATTCAGACGCTCACGCATCATCGGCCGACGTTTTCGCCTGGTACATGTATTATTTGGTGACGAAACGATCGAAGTATCCACGTTTCGCGGTCATCACAAATCAGAAGGCGATGCGCATACAGATGAAAGCGGCCGCATTATTCGCGACAACGTATTCGGCAGCCTGGAAGAAGATGCCACGCGACGTGACTTCACTGCCAACGCACTCTATTACGACCCGACAAGCCAAGAGGTGCTGGACTTTCACCACGGTTTCGCCGACATACAGGCTGGTATCTTACGCATTATCGGCAACCCGGAAACCCGTTATGCTGAAGACCCGGTGCGCATGCTGCGGGTTGTGCGCTTATCTGCAAAGTTGGGTTTGAAAATCGACCCTGCCACCATGGCACCTATCGCCAAACTAGCTGATTTATTGCAGGATGTGCCGCCTAGCCGATTGTTTGATGAAATGCTCAAACTATTTTTATCCGGCCATGCCATTGAAAGTGTCAATGCCTTGCGTAAGCAGCATTTGCATCACGGCTTATTGCCCATGCTGGATGTAGTATTGGAGCAGCCTATGGGTGAGCGCTTTGTCATACTGGCGCTCCAGAACACCGATAACCGCATCCTGTCTGGCAAGTCTGCCAACCCAAGCTTTTTATTCGCCACCCTGCTATGGCATGAAGTGCTGGCTGCCTGGGAGCCCTATAAAGCCGAAATGCCGCCGATTCCAGCTTTACATATGGCCATGAACGAAGTCCTCGCTACACAGGCAGAAAAACTCGCCATCCATAACCGCTACACAGCGACCATGAAAGAGATCTGGGCGATGCAGCCACGTTTTGAACAACGCGCCGGCAAGCGTCCGTTTGGCTTGGTCGCTCACCCGCGCTATCGTGCAGCTTATGATTTTTTACTGCTGCGCTGCGAATCAGGCGAACTGCCTGCTGAACTGGGGCAATGGTGGACAACCTTTGCAGATGCAGACAGCGAAACGCGCAACTCAATGCTGCTGGCAGACACCGCGCCTAAGAAACGTAGAAAAAGAAACCGAAAAAAACCAGGAAACTCCGAATCTGCATCATGATGAAACAAGCGTTTATTGCGCTAGGCAGCAACTTGGAGAACCCGAAACAGCAGGTGGAACGCGCTGTTTCTGCATTGTCCAAATTAGCAGGAACAAGACTGATTAAGCAATCATCCCTCTACCAGACAACACCTGTAGACTGCATAGACACAGCCCCAGACTTCATTAATGCAGTAGCAGAAGTAGAAACAGAGCTCTCACCAGAAGCATTGCTGGATGCGATTCACGCAATCGAAAACGCAGCAGGTCGTGAACGCCCTTACATCAATGCACCACGGATACTGGATTGTGACTTACTGCTATATGAAGACATCACGCTCAATACAGAAAAACTCACATTGCCGCATCCCCGTATGCATACACGCGGCTTCGTCTTATTACCATTATTTGAGATAGCACCGCATATTTCCATTCCGAATCATGGCAAAATAGCATCATTGATGACACCGGAATTGTCAGCCGGTATCAAAAAGTTATCATCTATTACATCCTTATGAGCATTTTTAATAAATATCCCTATATCGTCGTCGAAGGCCCTATCGGCAGCGGAAAAACCACGCTTGCAAAAATGCTGGCCGATAAGTTTCCGGTAGACTACTTATCCGAAAAGGCCGAGGCCAATCCGTTCTTGCCTCGCTTTTATCAGGATGCGCAGCGCTATGGGTTGCCAACCCAGCTGTTCTTCCTGTTTCAGCGTGCCAATCAGATTAAGGATTTAAACCAGCGCGACATGTTTGCCAGACCCATCGTGGCCGACTTCTCTCTTGATAAAGACCCGATATTCGCAAGATTGAATCTGGATGATGAGGAATATGCCCTGTATCACCAGATCTATCAGCATTTACAATTAAAAGCACCCAAACCTGACCTGGTGATTTATCTGCAAACACCGATTGATGCGCTGGTTGAGCGTGTTGAAGCGCGCAATGTAAGTTACGAGCAGGACATTCCACGCGAGTATCTGGAACGTCTAGCCAATGCCTACAGCGAGTTTTTCCATAATTACGACACATCACCGGTATTGATCGTCAATAATGAAAAGCTCAATATTCTTAAAAATGAAAGCTCGCTAGATTTATTATTGAATCGCATCATGCAGATTAAAGGTCAGCGTGAGTTTTTCAACCCAAATTTTGAATAAGTCATGACAATTGCTCAACTTCAGCAAAAAGTCAGCCGTGGTGAAAAAATTGCCATGCTGACCTGTTACGACGCCACTTTTGCCAAGCTGATGGAGTTGGCAGGGGTGGATATGCTGCTGGTGGGAGACTCACTCGGCATGGTCCTGCAAGGCGCTGAGAATACGCTACATGTCACGATGGAGCATATGATTTACCACACAAGCTCAGTAGCTGCCGGTGCAAAAAGCACGCTGATCATGACCGATATGCCGCTAAATTCATACGAACACGACCATGAAACTGCATTGTTAAATGCTCAAAGATTACTTGCCGCCGGCGCACACATTGTCAAGCTTGAGGGTGGCGGCGAGATGGTAGGAACCGCAGCTTATCTTGTACAGCACAACATTCCCGTTTGTGCCCATCTCGGCTTTACACCACAATCCGTGATTCAATTAGGTGGCTATAAAATTCAGGGCAAAACCGAAGAGTCGGCACAGAAAATTCTGCTTGATGCAAAAGCCATGAGTAAGACAGGTGTTGACATGATATTACTGGAAATGGTCCCTGCTGTGCTTGCCAAAACGATTACTGAAAACATTTCCACACCAACCATCGGAATCGGCGCAGGTGCCGATTGCAGTGGGCAAGTGCTGGTAATACAGGATTTATTGGGCATTTATAGTGGCCCTGCACAAAAAGCACCATCCGACTACAAGCCGCCCCGTTTCGCAAAAAACTTCTTAAAAGACTCTGGCAGCATACAAGCAGCGATTTCCGATTACGTACGCGCAGTCAAACAAAAAACTTTCCCAGCACCTGAACATTGCTATTAAACTTTCAGTCATTTCAAGCTTGATTGTAAGTTAATCGACACCCCTATTTTATGCAAATCATCCACACCGTCGCTGAATTAAGAGCTGCTCTCAAAAATCGAGGGCACATCGGTTTTGTGCCCACTATGGGAAATCTACATTCGGGACATATCCAGTTGGTTGAAATAGCCAAACAACACGCCCAATGTATCGTCGTCAGCATTTTCGTGAACCCGCTGCAGTTTGGTGCCAACGAGGACTTCTCCACTTACCCCCGTACCCTGAAGGAGGATTGCGAAAAACTGGCGCTTGCTGACGCAGATATTGTCTTCGCGCCCAGTGTAAAAGAGATGTACCCTGACTTTGACGGCAAGGCACTGAACCAGAGCATGACCATCACGCCGCCCCCCTTCGCAGCCGAGCTTTGCGGCGCATCACGCCCTGGACATTTCAGCGGCGTAGCTACAGTGGTCATGAAACTGTTCAATATCGTCATGCCGCAAGTTGCAGTATTTGGCAAAAAAGATTTTCAACAACTGCTCGTCATCAAGGAACTCGTCAAACAGTTCAATTTGCCAATTGAAATTATCGCAGGGGAAACCATGCGCGAACCAAGCGGCCTTGCCATGAGTTCGCGCAATGGCTATCTGACCCAGGAGCAGAAAACTGCCGCCGCGCAACTGCAGCAAAACCTGCAGAAGATTGTAACTGAAATCAGACAAGGCAATCACAACTTCGCGGCACTGGAAAAATCAGCGACTGAAGCGCTGAGCCACCAAGGCTGGCTGGTAGAATATGTTTCTGTGCGCAGCGCCTTCACCTTGGAACCAGCAACTGAATACAACGCTTACCTGGTTGTGTTAGCCGCAGCAAAAATAGGCCAAACCAGACTGATAGACAACATTGATTTCCTGCGCTGATTCCATTCTTTAATTTATGAGAAGAAAACAATCAATCACTGATCTTGCCTTGGCAAGAAAAAAATGCAGCCAATAAAGTCATGATTGATTTAAAATTGGAATAAGTGATTGAAAAGACTATAATACGTTCCCTTTTGAAAAACGGTTAAGCACATGCAAAGAACCATGCTTAAATCCAAGTTGCACCGCGTTCATGTTACTCACTCCGAGTTACACTACGAAGGCAGCTGTGCGATTGACGAAGAATTACTCGAAGCTGCAAATATCCGCGAATACGAGCAGATCAGCATCTACAACGTCACCAACGGTGAGCGCTTCACAACTTATGCGATTCGCGCAGACCGTCACTCGGGCATCATCTCTGTGAATGGCGCAGCCGCACACAAAGCAGACCCAAGAGACATCATCATCATTGCAAGCTACGCCAGCTACAGCGAAGCAGAGCTGGAAAAATACAGGCCGCAGCTTGTGTATGTTGACAATCAAAACCGCATACAAACTCAACGCAATGCAATTCCAGCACAGGCAGCCTAAATGACACAGAACACCCAAAAATCAGCTTCTACGGCTGCAGACACCGTAGAAGCGATGAAAGACGCAGTAGTTGATGCAATCGAAGACATTAAAGGCTTTGATATCACCGTGATGGATGTGCGCAAGCTCACCAGCATGACCAACTACATGATTGTTGCCTCGGCCAACTCCAGCCGTCAGGCCAAAGCGATAGCTGACAACGTGCGCGAAAAACTCAAAGAAAAAGGCTTTGCCATTCGCGGTACTGAAGGCGAAAAAGAGGGTGAATGGGTGCTGGTAGATCTGGACGACATCGTTGTTCACATCATGGTGCCAGCTACTCGTGCTTACTACAACCTTGAACAATTGTGGGGCGAGGCTGAAAATCGCAGAGGTCACATCCAGCCTGCTTAAACCTGAGAGGGGGAGGCAATTGACTTAGCCTGCCCTGCACAATACAACAACTATCGATACTCATTGAAACTACGCATCATCTCCGTTGGTCACAAGATGCCCGGCTGGGTTGAAACAGCCTGTGCGGAGTACATCAAGCGCATGCCGCGCGAGCTCAGTGTAGACATCATCGAAATCAAGCCTGACAAACGTGCTGACGGTAAAAATAGTGCCGTGGTTCAGGAAGCCGAAGCTAAACGCATTCTGGAAGCCGCCGGCCGCGACTACCTGATCTGCTGTGACGAGCGCGGTCAGGAAGTCACCACGCTGCAACTGGCTGAAAAAATGAAGTTCTGGCAAACACTGGGCAAAGACGTCAGCATCATAGTCGGTGGTGCCGATGGCTTGGATACCGCACTTAAGCAGCAAGCTGGCTGGTTATGGGGATTATCCAAACTGACGCTGCCCCATGCCTTTGTCCGCGTATTGCTCTGCGAGCAACTTTATCGCGCGCATTCGGTGATCCAGAATCACCCTTACCATCGTGAATAACAGTCCACTCTAATGGAATATCAAAAATCTCTTGTCTGGTTCCGGCGAGACCTGCGTGATTTTGACCATGCGGCGTTATACCATGCGCTAAAAAACTCGAGACAGGTTTATTGCGCCTTTGTGTTCGACACAGAGATTCTGGACACGCTGACAGACAGATACGACAGACGCGTAGAATTTATCTGGGAAAGTGTACAAGAACTCAAAGCCGCCCTCCAGCACAAAGGGGGGGACTTGATTCTGCTGCATGGCAAGGCATCCAATGAAATCCCAACGTTGGCAAACAAGCTAAAAGTTCAGGCAGTATTCACCAACCACGATTACGAACCTGTGGCGATTGCGCGCGACGCACTCGTTGCACAGCAACTGCAAAGCAGCGACATTGATTTTCATCACTACAAAGATCAGGTGATCTTTGAAAAAGATGAAGTTCTGAGCATGTCAGGTAAGTCATATAGTGTATTTACGCCCTATAAAAACATGTGGCTTAAAACCGTGAATGATTTCTATCTCAAGCCATATCCGGTCGATCATTATCTATCTCACCTTGCTAAACCCGATTTCGAAACCACATTCAGTCTGGAAGCACTCGGGTTTGAGCGCACCAATTTGTCCAGCATGCACTTACCCACTGGCATGAACGGCGGCGCAGCGTTATTCGCAGACTTCACAGAACGCATCCAACGTTATAAGGAAGCAAGAGACTTTCCTGCAGTCAAAGGCGTTTCTTATCTATCCGTGCATCTGCGATTCGGCACGGTATCGATTCGCCATCTTGCTCGCACGGCGTCACAAACAGGCGGCGCAGGCGCAGAAACATGGCTATCTGAATTGATTTGGCGCGACTTTTACTTTCAAATCCTGCATCATCACCCGCAAATCGCAGATGGCAGAGCATTCAAACCAGAGTTTGAAGCACTCCCCTTCCCCAACGAACAGCGTCTTTTTCAGGCTTGGTGTGATGGCAAAACAGGCTACCCACTGGTAGATGCAGCGATGCGCCAACTTAACAACACCGGGTTCATGCATAACCGTTTGCGTATGGTGGCGGCCAGCTTTCTGGTCAAAGACCTGCTCATCGACTGGCGCCGGGGTGAACGCTACTTTGCCGAAAAACTCATCGATTTTGATTTCAGTGCCAACAATGGCGGATGGCAGTGGGCGGCTTCCACCGGCTGCGATGCGCAACCCTGGTTCAGGATTTTCAACCCAATCACGCAAAGCGAACGTTTTGACGCAAATGGTCGATTTATCCGCAAATATGTCACTGAACTGGTCAACTGCAACGATAAAGAGATTCATGCTCCCTGGCTCATGTCTCAACAAAGACAGGCTGCAATCAACACCATGATAGGCCGGGATTACCCGCAACCCATTGTAGATCACTCGACGCAGCGAGCACTGGCTTTAAACCTTTACAAAACAAACTAATCCACTCACAGTATTCTTTTAGTAAACAATTACAACAGAAGCGCATCTTCTCACCAGGCATAGTAATTGCATTACCCAGCACATGCAGGTCGCGTTGCAAATCCGAGTAGTAATGCACAAAAAATACATTTCGTGTTACATTTATGCAACAATTACAAAAGTTTTGCTAGTGCGTTATCGCTATATGAATAGACAGGCACGTATTGGTCATGAATAATGACACGATTGCGTTTTAATACTTAAAAAAGAACTCTGACAATGCATAAACAATTATTTAACCTGTTCGTGGCATGTTGTTTTGCCCTGATGCTTACCGGATGCGCCTCACAGGCCAACAAGGATCCTTTGGAAGGCATCAACCGCGGCATCTATAAATTCAACGACGTGACCGACAAGGCTATTTTCAAACCGGTAGCAACAGGCTATAAAGCCGTCGCACCGACACCGGTTCGTACCGGCATCAATAACTTTTTCAACAACCTCGGCTCAATTACCAATGTTCTGAATAATCTTTTGCAATTCAAGTTCGCCAATGCATTTAGCGAGGCTGGCCGTTTTGTCATCAACAGCACTTTTGGTTTGGCAGGTTTCATTGACGTGGCAGGCATGGACAAAGTGCCGAGCTATAAAGAAGACTTTGGTCAAACGCTGGGGCATTGGGGTGTAGGTTCGGGTGCGTATCTGGTATTGCCTTTCCTGGGCCCATCTACCGTTCGCGATACCACAGGTTTGGTTTTCGACTCAGCAACAACGGACCCGATCACCTATACTCACAATATCGGTCAAGTGAAGCTGCACAACCAGTTGCGCGCAGTGCAATTTGTTGATAAACGTGCTGAGTTTCTACCTGGCAGCGACTTGCTCGATGAAGCTTCATTAGATCCTTATGCTTTTATGCGTGATGCCTATCTGCAAAGACGCGCAAGCCTGGTGCAAGATGGTCTGGTACCCAAAGAGCTGATTAAAGATGAGTTCTTTGAAGAAGATGCAGAACCTACCGCTGAAACTCCTGCACAAGCCGAAGCCAGCAAATAGTAAGTATTTAAGAGTTATAAAAAAGCCCACATAATTGTGGGCTTTTTTATTAGCTAAAATTAACTCAACAATGATGTGATTATTTACACACCTAAAACCGCTGGGGTCTTCGCCGTGGAATATATGCGCTATACCAGTGCTTGGCATCCCCGCAGAATATAGCAGCTGAAGCTACTTATTCATACGTGAAAGCGCATTATTCGCACGCCACCGTCATGCGCTCGATCAGGATTGAACCCACCTGCTTTGATCCTTGCACCAGCACATCATTGCCAACTGCCACAATCATTTTCAACATATCGGCCATATTGCTGGCGATGGTAATCTCTTCCACCGGATGGACTATCACGCCATTTTCCACCCAAAAGCCGGCAGCACCGCGAGAGTAATCTCCAGTCACCATATTCATGCCATGACCTAACAACTCGGTAACAACCAGTCCGGTACCCATCTCCTTTAATAATCCGGCAAAGTCCAATCCACTGGGTTGCACGATTAAATTATGATTGCCTCCCGCATTGCCTGTTGTCTTCATTCCCAACTTACGTGCAGAGTAACTAGAAAGCACATACCCCTGCAATATCCCATCTTTCACCAACTGACGCGCATGGGTTGCCACACCCTCATTATCAAACGGACTGCTCGCCAGCCCTCTTTTAACAAACGGATCCTCATATATATTCAATAACGGCGAAGCAATCTGCTTACCCAGACTATCCAGCAAGAACGACGATTTTCGATATAAATTGCCACCCGATATCGCGCTAATCAGACTGGAGATCAATCCACTCGCCAACGGCGCCTCAAACAGCACAGGAACCTGGCAGGTTTTAATTTTCTTCGCATCCAGCCGGCGCACGGTACGCTCACCCGCAATCCTGCCGATTTCAGCAGCAGTCTGCAAATCATCGGCTGCACGTGCAGTGCTATACCAGTAGTCACGCTGCATATTCGTGCCTGACTCAGCAATCACGGAACAACTGATGCCATGCCTGGAGCTAGGATAGCCCCCTGTAAAGCCATGACTATTGCTGTAAGCAAAAAAACCAGTCCCAGCTGAGACGCTGGCACCTTCTGAATTATTGATTCTTGAATCCACCTGTAAAGCAGCCGCCTCACACGCTTTCGCAATCTCGATGGCTTCATCTACAGAAATATTCCACGGGTGGTTCAAATCCAGATCCTGAATATCCGTTGCCATCAGATCGGCATCGGCCAATCCGCAAAAGTCATCTTTAGCCGTATATTTAGCAATATTACAAGCGGCAGCAACCGTGTCTTTGAGCGCCTGTGGTGTTAAATCCGAAGTGCTGGCGTGGCCTTTCTGCTTGCCAAAATACACGGTAACAGAAACACCCTTGTCACGGTTATATTCGATATGTTCGACTTCATTCATCCGCACCGATACGCTTTGCCCGACACTTAAGCTCAGCTCAGCCTCGGCAGCGGTTGCACCAAGTGCTTTTGCAACTTTAAGCACGTCTTCAGACATCTGCTTGATTTCATCTAATGAATAACTGAATCCCGAATCTGCCATAACTTTCTTCTACCTAGACAAGACAAAATGAACCTTAAAACTAAAGGTGACTTATACAAGGCTGTTATAATACCGCAGTATGAAACCTAAAAAGACAACCAAAGGTACTGAATTAAGCGATGATGCTAATTTAGAAGCAGACTTGCCCCCCAGTAAGACCCAATTGAAAGCAGAAGCGGATGCCCAGCAAGCCATCGGCGTGCGCCTCTGCGAGCTGCCAAAAGACAAGCTGCTCAAGCTCAATCTGCCCGAAGACCTATTGACTGCGATACAGGAAAGTAAAAAGATTACGGCAAATGGCGCTATCAGACGACACAGACAGTACTTAGGCAGACTCATGCGTGAAATCGACACAGCGCCTATCATTGAACAGTTTGCGCGCTGGGATGGTAAACATACTGCTGAAAACGCCTATTTTCACGGGCTTGAACGCTGGCGTGACCGCTTGATTAATGACGCGAATGCATTGTCTGAATTCATTGCACTACACCCCAATACAGACAGCCAGCAATTGCGCACACTGATACGTAATGCACAAAAAGAACTGGCTGCGGGCAAGCCTCCAAAAAGCAGCCGCGAAATTTTCAAACTGCTGCGAGATATCACTTCTACAGACCAGTCTGACGACTTATCCGCATCACCTGATGATTCACAACCTGACGAATAATTAGAACCTGCATGAAACGCCTGTTAGCCCCGTTATCACTATTTCTACTTACCCCCACTATAGTAGTCGCTGCAGAGCAGCATGCGCATTTTGATTTAACCAATCATTGGGTAGGTATCAGTGCGCTAATATTATTCATATTTACTTACCTGGTCGTTATGGTCGAAGAGTTCATACACCTTCGAAAATCCAAGCCAGTTGTACTGGCGGCCGGCATTATCTGGGGGCTGATTGCATGGTATTACCACACACAGAGTGTGCCTCATGCGGTTGAGGCCGCTTTCAAACATAATCTTGAAGAATATGCTGAACTCTTCCTGTTTCTATTGGTAGCGATGACCTTTATCAATGCGATGGAAGAACGTCAGGTATTTGAAGCCTTGCGTACTTGGCTCATCCGCAAAGGCCTGAGCTACCGCGCCTTGTTCTGGACAACGGGTCTGCTGGCGTTCTTGATTTCGCCAATCGCGGACAACTTGACCACAGCTTTATTAATGGGAGCTGTTGTTCTCGCAGTCGGCGGCAGCAATACAAAATTCGTATTGTTGTCATGCATTAATCTGGTCATTGCAGCTAATGCCGGTGGTGCCTTTAGCCCATTCGGTGACATTACGACACTCATGGTTTGGCAAAAGAATATTCAAGCCACTAATGGCGCAGTGACTTTCTGGACTTTCTTCAGCCTATTCATACCAGCGTTAATTAACTGGCTGGTACCAGCAATCTGCATGAGCTTTGCCGTACCGAACGAAAAACCGAAAGGCAACAGCATTCAGCTCCCCATGCGCCGTGGCGCCATGGTTATTATTGGTTTGTTTTTCATCACCATTGCCATGGCTGTCATGACGCATAGCCTGCTGTCACTCCCCCCCGTCCTTGGCATGCTCACTGGTCTGGGCTTACTCCAGCTTTATGCTTTCAGGTTAAAAATATCTGGGGAAAAAACCCATCTGCCCAAATCTGCCAATGACGACATCAGCAACCCGATTCCTTATGATATTTACAGTAAAATGGCGCGAGCTGAATGGGATACGCTCTTTTTCTTCTATGGCGTAGTTCTGTGCGTGGGTGGGTTAGGCTTTATCGGTTATCTGGCAACCTTGTCTCAAACCATATACGGTGGCCTGGGAGCCACTAATGCAAATATTGCCGTTGGTCTGATTTCCGCGGTGGTAGACAACATTCCAGTCATGTTTGCCGTATTGTCGATGATGCCAGACATGTCTACCGGTCAATGGATGCTTGTCACGCTGACCGCAGGTGTGGGCGGCTCATTACTTTCTATCGGATCAGCCGCCGGCGTAGCGCTCATGGGACAAGCTCATGGCAGCTACACTTTTTTTGGCCATCTCAAATGGACACCGGTTGTGGCTTTAGGTTATGTAGCCAGCATCGCCACACATATGCTACTCAATCAGCACATGTTCTGATGCTGCTAGCTCACTTCGCTGTCATTTCGTTAATTTCGGGAATTTAACGCAACAGACAGCTCTTTATCTACGCCATTACGCAGCAGTTTTACAGCCACCGTTTGCCCAGAATAACGCTTAACAGCCGCAAACAGATCGTCAGGCTTATTTAAGTCAGCATCGCCAATCTTGAGCAAAGTATCGCCTCTTGTGAGACCCGCCTTTGCAGCAGGCGACTCCTTGATCACGGCAATCATTTTCAAGCCAGGCTCATCCTTAATCACATCCGCGCCATCTTCAGCCACTTGCTTTTGCAGCTTGATAATATGCACCCCCAATAAAGGCATCGGTAATTTAGCCCAATAAGTTGCAGAGTAGCGATATTGAGTCGGCCCCTCCTCCAAATCATTCGGGTCAATGTCACCACCAGTTTTAGCAGCCTCTTTAATCAGCTGCAATTTTGAGCTGGCAGTGCTCGCAGACTCATATTTCCTGTATACCAGCACCGTATCAGCTTTAATCGCTTTTCCGTGAGCCAGCGCGTAGTCAGAAGATGTCTCAGTTGCAGAAAAACCAGACGAACCGATCATGTCATAGCCATTTTCGAGCATGCTGATATTGTCTTCATCCTGATGGTTACTGACATAAATTTTCGTATCCGGGTTCGGCTCCAGCGATTTCAGGTTGCTGGTGTTCTGCTGCTTGTAATTTTCAGCAAAAGGATTCTTATCTGCCGCATTAGTGTGGTTAGTCATCATCAACATGCCTAACGCCAATAAATAAAACAACACCTTTTCGGCTGAAGTGTTCAGCATTTTTTTATAAGCGATAACGACCATGAAAAGTCCTTTAAGTTGGGTAGTGGTATGATTGAGTCTTGCATCAATGTTAGTGACACACAAATGACAAAAGAATTCATTAAAATTGGTTTAGTTTCAATCAGCGACCGCGCAAGCAGCGGCGTGTATGAAGACAAAGGGATTCCCAGCCTGCAGGATTGGTTACAAAAAGTGCTGACAAGCCCTTTTTCGATTGAAGCCAGGCTGATTGCCGATGAGCAGGACGAAATCGAAAACACACTTAAAGATCTGGTGGACTTTCAAGGCTGCAATCTCATCCTCACTACTGGCGGTACTGGCCCTGCATTAAGAGACGTAACCCCTGAAGCAACGTTGGCGATTGCTGATAAGGAAATGCCAGGGTTTGGCGAACAAATGCGCCAAATCAGCCTGAACTTTGTGCCAACAGCGATTCTATCTCGCCAGGTTGCGGTGGTACGTAAACAATGTCTCATTATCAACCTGCCGGGTCAGCCAAAATCAATTGCCCAGACGCTGGAAGGGTTAAAAGATGAGACTGGCGCAATTAAAGTACATGGTATTTTTGCCGCCGTACCGTATTGTCTGGATCTGATTGGTGCACCGTTTATTGAAACGAATGAAACAGTTGTAAAAGCTTTTCGACCGAAGAAATAGCTATGGCTTCAGAGTTTGATTTAATTGCCAGATACTTCACCCGCACTGTGCGACATACCACGCTGAGCATAGGTGACGACGCAGCGCTGATTTCCCCCACCCAAGGCCATGAACTGGCAATATCAGTGGATATGCTGGTGGCTGGCACTCACTTTTTTCATGACACAGACGCCTGCAAACTGGGCTGGAAGTCACTCGCGGTAAATATCTCAGACATGGCTGCCATGGGTGCAAACCCAAGATGGGCAACTTTGGCGATTGCGCTGCCTGAAGTCGATGATCCATGGCTGGCAGAATTCTCACGCGGACTGTTTTCCTGCGCCGATGCGTTTAATGTTGACCTGATTGGCGGCGACACCACGCGCGGCCCTCTCACTATCAGCATTCAGATCATGGGGGAAACACCGACTGGACAAGCAATCAAACGGAGTGGAGCAAAAGCGGATGACGACATCTGGATTTCCGGCAGCGTTGGTAGCGCAGCATTGGGGCTAAACCACCTGCTAAAGAAAACAACCATCCCGGCAGATGTATTGCCCACATGCCTGAATGCATTGCACTCCCCCGTGCCGCGTGTTGAACTTGGCCTGGCATTACGTGGCGTTGCCAATAGCTGCATCGATGTTTCAGATGGTCTGATGGCCGATTTAGGGCATATACTCAAAGCCTCCAACTTGGGCGCAGCGATTGAGCTGAACAACATACCCTGCCATGCCTACCTGCATGAAAGACTCCATGATGCCCTGTACCAACATTGCGTACTGGCAGGCGGTGATGATTACGAGCTGGTGTTCACCGCCGCGCCATTGCAGCGTGATGCCATTATTAAGCTGGGTAAAAAACTCAATCTGCCATTGAGTTTGATTGGCAAAACAACGCATGCACCAACGCTGGAAGTAAACTTCAATCACCAGAAACTTAATCTGACTAAAAGAGGCTTTGACCATTTTGGCTGACCAATCACAACCCACGGTCAAACTGCTGCTGTCACATCCAGCGCATTTCTTTGCACTCGGATTCGGCAGCGGCCTTGCGAGAAAAGCACCGGGCACATTTGGCACAGTGATTGGCCTGCCGTTATTCTGGCTTATATCTGCTTACCCACTCTCTTTGCAACTTGCCGTAATTACAGGGCTATTCACAGTCGGCATCTACTTCTGTGATATCACAGGAAAAGCCTTGGGCGTTTCCGACCATGGCGGCATCGTATGGGACGAGATCGTCGCCATGATGTTAGTACTCACTTTCACGCCTTACCAATGGTACTGGTGGCTAGCCGCATTTTTAGCATTTCGTCTGTTTGATATATGGAAACCATTTCCGATTCGTCAGTGTGATAACAAAATCAAAGGCGGACTGGGTGTAATGCTAGACGACCTGTTGGCAGCGATTTACGCGATTGCAAGTCTGAAAGTCATGCTATGGCTGAGCACGCATATATAACATTATCAATGCTGGCGATTGAACTGGGCAAGGCACTCAAAAGCCGCGGCTGGATGCTTTCACTAGCGGAATCCTGCACTGGAGGCTTGGTGGCACAAACAATCACCAGTGTTGCCGGCAGTTCAGCCTGGTTTGACCGCGCCTTTGTCACCTACAGCAATAGCGCAAAAACCGAGATGCTTGGCATTTCAGATGCATGCTTACAGAATTATGGTGCGGTGAGCGAGCAGACCGCAGAAGCAATGGCCATGGGCGCATTAAACAACAGTCATGCACAAATTGCCGGTAGCATCACTGGCATCGCGGGACCCGATGGCGGAACACCTGAAAAACCGGTTGGAACTGTGTGCTTTGCCTGGGCAAGTAAAGACAAACTGGCCTTATCACATACTGCCTTTACATCCACTCAACATTTTCATGGAGATCGGGAACAAATCCGTCAACAAGCGGCCATCTTCCTGATGACCAGACTTGTTGAGGATATCAGTGATCCCAATCAATGATGACCACGATGGTGTTCGCGAGAATGTCCATGCCCACCTCGATGGTGGCGTGATTCGCCATGATAATAGCGCTCGACAACAATGGGCGCGTGGCGATAAACACGCGGCGCATGATAATGGTAAGCAACAGGTTCATAATAAACCGCTTGTGGCGCCACATGATGCGCAATCACATGGTGTGATACTGCCGGATACCCATGATGCCTATGTCCATGCCCACCTACATTAATACCGATACTGAATGAGTCGCCAGCCTGCGCTGTTGACATCGAAGCGGCACCCACTGCCAAAGCGATTACAAAAGTACGTAATAATTTCATCATTATTCTCCATATTTGGAACATCATGTTCCGTACGCTAACTAACGTACAAAATGATGCGCCGTTGACTCGAGAAATAACTCATCACCACTTTTATATATAAAAAACCTACTCAAAGCCTTGCAACGCTTACCTTAAAACGCAAATTATGGAATAATTAACAGTTAATTTAAGCACTTCAAAATAAAGGTAAAAACCCATGGATGACAATAAAGCTAAAGCCCTTTCTGCAGCCCTTTCGCAAATTGAAAAACAGTTTGGCAAAGGCTCCATCATGCGCATGGGTGATAGCGATATTGGTGAAGACATTCAGGCCATTTCAACCGGCTCATTAGGTCTGGATATCGCACTGGGCATTGGCGGTCTACCACGTGGTCGTATTGTTGAAATCTACGGCCCTGAATCATCAGGCAAAACCACGCTCACGCTCTCAGTCATCGCACAAATGCAAAAAACCGGCGGTGTCGCTGCATTTATCGATGCAGAGCACGCGCTCGACCCGCAATATGCAGCCAAGTTAGGTGTAAACGTACCAGACCTGCTGATCTCACAGCCAGACACCGGTGAGCAGGCACTTGAAATCGCAGACATGCTGGTACGCTCAGGCTCTGTAGATATTGTGGTGGTGGACTCTGTTGCCGCATTGACCCCTCGTGCCGAAATTGAAGGCGAAATGGGCGACTCACACATGGGTCTACAAGCACGTTTAATGAGCCAAGCCCTGCGTAAACTTACAGGCAACATCAAACGCACCAATACGCTGGTCATTTTCATCAATCAGATTCGCATGAAAATCGGCGTGATGTTTGGCAACCCTGAAACCACAACCGGCGGTAACGCACTTAAATTCTACTCTTCAGTGCGTTTAGACATCCGCCGTACTGGCGCGATTAAAAAAGGTGACGAAATCATCGGTAGCGAGACACGCGTCAAAGTCATCAAAAACAAGGTTGCGCCTCCGTTCAAACAGGCTGAATTTGATATCTTGTACGGCGAGGGTATCTCACGTGAAGGTGAAATTATCGAACTGGGTGTAAATGCTAAGCTGGTTGAAAAAGCCGGTGCCTGGTACAGCTACAATGGCGAAAAAATTGGTCAAGGCAAAGACAACGCACGTGAGTTTCTACGTGCAAATCCTGACATCGCCAATGAAATTGACGCAAAGATTCGCGCCAATATGAAAGCCCTCAACGAGATTATGGTCGCCCCTCGTAGCGAGGATGATTAAGTAAGGACTATAGAAATAGAACAGCCAATCAAGTCACTGCGTCAGCGTGCATTAGATTATCTGACAAAGCGCGAATACTCTTATTACGAGCTCGGGCAAAAATTAAAAGCTTTTGCCGTAGAATCAGATGATATCGAAGCCTTGCTGGATGACTTTAAAACGCGTGGCTGGCTTTCAGATGCAAGATTCACCGAACAGATCGTGCATGCAAGGCAAGCCAAATTTGGCAGCGCGAAAATCGCACACGAACTGCGCGAGAAAGGCATCGCTGACGAACTGATTGCAGATGCGATTGGTCAGGTTAAGGGAAACGAGTTCGAAAACGCCACTGAAGTGTGGCGTAAAAAATTTAGAAGCGCTCCGCAGAGTCGCGAAGAATGGGCTAAACAGGCAAGGTTTTTACAAAGCCGTGGCTTTGGTTTTGAAATCATTAAAAAAGTATTAAACATCGAAGCTAATGATTAACGAGTGAATGATTAGCAAGTAAAACAATTAAGATTAAAACAGGTTATGACAATTAAACTAAGCAGCACCCCAAGCAGCAATGAAATCCGCCAGGCTTTTCTGGACTTTTTCGCTTCAAAAGGTCACGAAGTCGTGACATCCAGTTCTCTGGTACCGCACGGCGACCCGACACTGCTATTCACCAATGCAGGCATGAACCAGTTCAAGGATGTGTTTCTTGGCTTCGATAAACGCCCCTACACACGTGCAACATCAAGCCAGAAATGTGTACGCGCAGGCGGCAAACATAACGACCTGGAAAATGTAGGCTATACCGCTCGCCACCATACTTTCTTTGAAATGCTGGGCAACTTCAGCTTTGGCGATTACTTCAAAGAAGACGCCATCAAATATGCATGGGAGCTACTGACCGAAGTTTTCAAACTGCCTAAAGACAAACTCACCGTCACGGTATACGCCGAAGATGACGAAGCCTACGACATCTGGAGCAAAATCATCGGCGTGCCGGCCGAGCGCATTATCCGCATTGGCGATAACAAAGGCGCACGCTACGCATCAGACAACTTCTGGATGATGGGTGACACCGGCCCGTGTGGTCCGTGCACAGAGATTTTCTATGACCATGGCGAACACCATTTCGGCGGCCCTCCTGGCAGCCCGGATGAAGATGGTGACCGCTTCATCGAAATCTGGAACAACGTATTCATGCAATTCAACCGCGATGAAGCGGGTGTGATGCACAAACTGCCAAAACCCAGCGTGGATACCGGCATGGGCTTGGAGCGTATTTCTGCCGTGTTACAGCACGTACATGCAAACTATGAAATCGATTTATTCCAGCATCTGATTAAAGCAGCCGCGCGTGAAACAAATACAAATGACTTAAGCAGTCCCTCACTCAAAGTACTGGCTGACCATATCCGCGCATGCTCATTCCTCATTGCTGACGGCGTGATTCCAGGTAACGAAGGTCGCGGTTACGTGTTGCGCCGCATCATTCGTCGCGCGATTCGTCATGGCTATAAATTGGGTTGCCGCGCTGCATTCTTCCATAAAATCGTACCTGATTTAGCATCCGCGATGGGCGAAGCTTATCCTGAACTGTTTGCCAACCAATCTCGCATCAGCGACATGCTGAAACTCGAAGAAGACCGTTTCTTTGAAACCATTGAAAATGGTATGACGATTCTTGAAGCCGAACTCGCCAACACCAAAGATGTATTCAACGGTGAAACAGCGTTCAAACTGCACGATACTTACGGCTTCCCACTCGATTTAACGGCCGATATCTGTCGCGAACGAAACGTAACGGTTGATACAGCAGCTTTTGATGCAGCCATGGCACGTCAGAAAGAGCAAGCTCGCTCTGCCGGTAAGTTCAAAATGGCCGCCAATCTTGAATACAGTGGTATAGCCACCACATTTCACGGTTACGAAAAACTGGAAACCTCAGCGCAAATCGTTGCGCTTTATAAAGATGGCGTACAGGTACAGCAAATCACCGAAGGCGACCAAGGCATTATCGTTTTAGACAACACGCCATTCTATGCCGAGTCAGGCGGACAAATCGGTGACAGTGGCATCATCAAGGGCAGCAACGGCATTTTTGACGTAGAAGATACGCAAAAGATTCAAGCGACCGTATTCGGTCATCACGGTATTTTAAAAACCGGCACACTGAATGTGGGTGACTCGATTCAGGCAAATGTGAATCTTGTAGCGCGCGCCAATACCATGCGCAATCACTCAGCCACACACTTGATGCACAAAGTGCTGCGTGAAGTTTTAGGTGAGCATGTACAGCAAAAAGGCTCGCTGGTGGATGGCGATAAAACCCGCTTCGACTTCGTACATAATGCGCCAATGAGCGATGCTGAAATCGCCAAAGTCGAACAGATTGTGAATGCCGAAATTCTTGCCAATCAGGCCACACAAGCCCGTGTCATGGACATTGAGTCCGCACAAAAAACTGGCGCCATGATGCTGTTTGGCGAAAAATATGGAGATGAAGTTCGAGTGCTGGACATTGGCAGCTCACGCGAGCTATGCGGCGGCACCCATGTAAGCCGCACCGGTGACATTGGCCTGTTCAAAATCACTTCCGAGAGTGGCGTTGCCGCAGGCGTGCGCCGCGTTGAAGCCACCACTGGCGAAGGGGCACTGAAACTTATCAATGCACAGCAATCACTCATCGCAAAATTAAGCGAAGAATTCAAAGCACCAGCCACGGAACTGGTCTACAAAGCCGCACAGCTCGCTGAGCACGCAAAAGCGCTGGAAAAAGAATTGGCCCGCCTAAAATCCAAAATCGCATCTTCTCAGGGAGATGATTTGGCTACGCAAGCGCTGGAAGTGAATGGTATCAAAGTGCTTGCAGCAACGCTTGAGGGCGCCGATGCAAACACTTTACGTGAAACCATGGACAAGCTGAAAGACAAATTAAAATCTGCAGCGATCGTTCTGGCAAGCACCAACGACGGCAAGGTAAGCTTGGCGGCAGGCGTTACCACTGATTTAACCAATAAAATCAAAGCGGGTGAACTTGTTAACTTCGTTGCAGGTCAAGTAGGTGGCAAAGGCGGTGGCAAGCCTGATATGGCGATGGCAGGCGGTACAGATGCAAGCCAATTACCTAAAGCCCTTAGCAGTGTAACAGACTGGGTTACCAGCAAAATTGTATAGACAGTGAAGTAACTTCAGTAAAATTTAGTCAGATTCATTAAAAAGAGTAAAAAATGGCACTAATTGTACAAAAATACGGCGGCACCTCAGTCGCAAACCCCGAGCGGATTCGTAATCTGGCAGGCCGCGTAGCGCGCTATAAAGCGATGGGGCACAAAATCGTTGTCGTCGTTTCTGCGATGTCTGGCGAAACAAACCGCTTGATTTCCCTAGCTAAAGAGATCATGCCGGAACCGGATCCACGCGAACTCGACATGATGGTTTCTACAGGTGAGCAAGTCACGATTGGCATGACTGCCCTTGCACTGATGGAACTGGGCATCAAAGCTAAAAGCTATACCGGCTCACAAGTCAGAATACTGACTGACGATGCATTCACCAAAGCTCGCATCCTGAGCATTGATGAACAAAACATCAAAAGAGACCTGGATGATGGCTATGTTGTCGTTGTTGCTGGCTTCCAGGGTGTCGATGCTAACGGCAACATCACAACATTAGGACGCGGCGGCTCAGACACCACAGGCGTTGCACTTGCAGCGGCACTGAAAGCAGACGAATGCCAAATCTACACTGATGTGGACGGCGTTTACACCACTGACCCACGCGTTGTGCCTGAAGCACGCCGCCTGGACAAAATCACATTTGAAGAGATGCTGGAACTCGCCTCACAAGGCAGCAAGGTTCTGCAAATCCGCTCCGTTGAATTTGCCGGTAAATACAAAGTTAAATTGCGCGTGCTCTCAAGCTTCGAAGACGAAGGCGATGGCACACTGATTACATTTGAGGAAGAAAATAACATGGAACAACCCGTCATTTCAGGCATCGCGTTTAACCGCGACGAAGCCAAAATCACAGTACTCGGCGTACCTGACCGCCCAGGCATTGCGTACCAAATTTTAGGTCCAGTGGCTGAAGCCAACATCGACGTGGATATGATTATTCAGAACACAGGCGCAGACGGCACTACAGATTTCACTTTCACCGTGCACAAAAATGAAATGAATAAAGCGCTCAGCATCTTGCGCGACAAGGTTCAAGGCCATATCGGCGCACATGAAATCAACGGCGACGACAAAATCGCAAAAGTATCGATTGTTGGCGTAGGCATGCGCTCACACGTAGGCATTGCAAGCCAAATGTTCCGCACACTGGCTGAAGAAGGCATCAACATTCAAATGATTTCTACATCAGAAATCAAAATTGCCGTTGTCATTGATGAAAAATATCTGGAACTTGCTGTACGCATTCTGCACAAAGCGTTTGAGTTGGAAGAAGCATAATCCATCCCGGATTTTTTGTTCCGGTGTATTATGTGATTGATTTTCGGACGCGTTTCAAGTAATATCGCGCCCTTGCAATAGAGCATAGTTGTATTCAGGAAAACTGAAAAGTGCTACTAAGCCAGTACCCACATGGGACATCGTTGCAGAATATATGAGCTAAAGCTCATTATTCATACGTTAAAGACTGGCAAGCATTGCTAATAAAACGGAGAGCTGGCCGAGTGGTCGAAGGCACTTCCCTGCTAAGGAAGCATACGGGCTTAAATCTGTATCGAGGGTTCGAATCCCTCGCTCTCCGCCAATCAATCATATCTCATTGATTTAACTAAGTTAATTAAAACTTCCTAAAGCACTGGTGGTACAAAATGGTGAGCCATATTTCAAAGGCTTACTATGCGCACCCCCAGTCATATCAAGATTTCCCGCCATGAGATTCGTAAATGTTCATTTATCGAAGGGTTTCTTCATATTAACCATCGTAAATTCCATTAGTAGTTTTAAAGTGCGTGGTATTTTCGACTGTGCTGATGCACGGCGCTGATCATAGCTGCGGCATTTTCAGGAGGTGTGAATTGTGTGATACCGTGACCCAGGTTGAATACATGACCATTGCCATGACCATAGCTTGCAAGGGCTGCGGCAACCTCTCGCTCTATTGTTTGAGGGCTTGAAAGCAGAATGACAGGGTCAAGATTACCCTGCAATGCCACCTTGTCACCCACGCGTTTTCTAGCATCTCCGAGATCAACAGTCCAATCAAGTCCTAGAGCATCGGTACCTATATCAGCCATAGCCTCAAGCCATAAGCCACCACCTTTAGTGAATACAATATTAGGTACACGTCGACCTTCTCTCTCCTTGGTAAGACCAGCTACTATTTTTTCCATATAATTCAGTGAAAACTCTCGATAAGCTGCATGTGAAAGCGCTCCACCCCAAGAGTCAAATATCATTACAGCATGCGCACCAGCTTCAATTTGAGCATTGAGATAAAGAATCACCGCTTGCGTCGTGACCTCCAATACATGGTGCAACAAATCTGGCCGATCATAAGCCATTGTTTTGATGGTATGAAAATCTGTATGACCTCTACCCTCAATCATATAAGTGGCGAGTGTCCATGGGCTACCAGAAAAACCAATTAAAGGGACAGAACCATCCAGAGCTTTACGTATCTGGCTGACAGCATCTATGACATAGCGCAGCTCTTCAGCAGGATCAGGAACAATCAGGTTTTTTATATCTGATTCATTTCTCAGAGGTCGTTCAAACTGCGGTCCCTCGCCTTCAGAGAAATATAAACCCAGCCCCATTGCATCAGGTACGGTTAGTATGTCTGAAAACAATATTGCTGCATCCAGCGGAAATCTGGTCAGCGGTTGTAGTGTAACCTCTGTTGCCAGCACTGGGCTTTTGCACAAGCGCATAAAGCTGCCAGCATGCTTACGTGTGGCTCTGTATTCTGGCAAATAACGGCCTGCTTGGCGCATCATCCACACTGGAGTGTAATCAGTTTCCTGGCGCAATAATGCGCGTAAAAAGGTATCATTTACGAGAGCTCTCATATCAATTTCCCTAAAAAAAATATAAATAATTACTTTAAATGGTGTGACCGAATTCGCCCGCTGATACCAAAGTGGGTGATTTGTGATTGCGTTAGACGTTCCAACTTTCCAGCGACTATTATTTGCGTTGAAGATATACCAGATTCAGCTTCTGCATGACGAAGTGCGTCAATAATATCAATCGGGTCTTCTCTAAGCATATCAGTTGATACAACAACACAACGGTAACGATTTAATTTAATGGCCTGTAATGCCTCAGAACGACTGTAACAATATTCTGCTTTCAGGCTTCTAACTGCCATGAATTCATCAATCTCATGGACCTGGGTGTGATTATCCTGTATTACCAATACCCTATTCGTCATCAAAATCCTTTATGCTGAAAATGCACGTCGTGTATGTTTTCTAGTACATTTTCCTTGCCAATTTGCCCAATCAATCCCGCTGCTTTAAGTTTTTTAAACACATTCGGTTTTGCCTCGCACAACACCAAACGCGTGTGATGCCGCTTGCAGGCATCCAATAAATCCCAAAGCGATTGCATGCCTGTGGCATCAATAAATGGCACATTACCCAACCGTAATATCAAATTGTCAGCATGCTTATGCGCGCTTTCCAGTGCACTTTCCAAGTGCTGTGCTGCGCCAAAGAAAAAAGGCCCCTCTATGCTGAATATGACGGTATTAGGGGGCAATTTAAAATCTGTATTACCTGTTTCTGTAAAGAGTGTTTCTAGCACCTGTTCTTTAACAACAACGGCTTCCGACATTCGCTTCATGAAGAGTAAGCAAGCCAATAGCACGCCGATATTAACTGCGATGACTAGATCACCAAATACCGTGAGCAAGAATGTGATTAGTAATACTGCAACATCAGACTTTGGTGCGGTAAATACCATATGTGAAAAGCGATGTAACTCACTCATGTTGTAAGCCACCACAAACAAAATAGCAGATAACGCACATAGCGGAATATGCGCAGCTAAGGGCGCAAGGACTAACACGATAACTAAAAGAGTTGCCACATGAACCAAACCTGCCAACGGGCTGGTACCACCATTTCTGATATTGGTTGCGGTACGTGCAATAGCACCAGTAGATGCAAAGCCACCAAACAATGGTGAAAATATATTGGCAACTCCCTGGCCGACTAATTCCTGATTGGAATCATGTTTGGTGCCAGCCATGCCATCGGCAACCACGGCTGAAAGTAATGACTCAATCGCCCCTAACAGCGCTATTGTGAACGCAGGACCAATCAATTTGAGAACTTCCGAGAATGTTATTGATGGCAACTGAAAGCTTGGCATGCTTTGTGGAATACCACCGAATGCGCTACCAATTGTGGCTACATTATCAAAATGAAAATGCCATTGCACTATTGTGGCAACCACCATCGCTACTAGTGGTGATGGGATGCGCTTAAAGACTTTTGATGACAGCAAAAGTACAGTCAGGGTTAATAACGCAATGGCCGTTGTTTCCACACTTAAACTAGGGAGAGCCTGCAACAAATGCCAAAACTTCTCATGAAAGTGCTCGGCAGCGACAGGTGTGATACCAAAAAAATCTTTCCACTGCCCAACAAAAATAATGACACCAATACCACTAGTAAAACCCACAATCACGGGATCAGGAATAAATCTGATGACCCCGCCTAGCTTTGCAAGGCCCATCAACATTAACATGACTCCCGCCATCAAGGTTGCTACTTGTAATCCTTGAATACCATATTTTGCAGTAATTCCTGCCAAAATCACAATGAATGCACCAGTAGGCCCTGCGATTTGTAGCCTGCTGCCACCGAGTAAAGAGGTGAGTCCTCCCGCGACAATCGCCGTATAGAGACCCTGCTCAGGCTTGGCGCCTGAAGCAATTGCAAACGCCATTGCCAATGGCAACGCTACAACGCCAACTATCACACCTGCCAGTATGTTATTAAGCCAATGTTCTTTGGATAGCAAGCCAGAACGTTTAGCCTCTAAAATTGCAATCATATAAAAATCCCATTTGCCATTTGATGTTAATTATATTAACATCAAATTAACATCAAATGAGAATTATATATCCATGGAAAATCGCACTGCACGACTCACGCTTTTAGTTGACCCCACTAAGAAACAAATCTTTGAAGAAATATGTGCACGCCGTGACATTACTTCGTCACAAGTGATACGTCAGATGATTCGCGACTATGTTCAGCAACATGGCACGCCTGAACAATTAGCTCGCATGCCAATCAACGAGTAACTCAAAAATGAGGCAACCCATCCTGTTGGATTCAATCAGAGAAACTGACCACCCTAAACTCGTTAAGCTATGGGAAGTGGCTGGTAATATCGAAGTACGCCAAACGGACACTCCTGAAATGTTGGCAAGATTTTTATATCGAAATCCAACATGCAGTTATGCCGCTTACGCAGGTACCCGATTAGTTGGTGCGGTGCTTGCTGGACATGACGGCTGGCGAGGTTATCTCTACCACATGGCTGTCAAGCCAGATTATCGCGAACGTGGAGTTGGTGGTAGGTTAGTTGCTGCTGCGGTAGGGGCTATAAAGAATGAGGGCATTCAGAAGGTACACTGTTTAGTCAAACGCGACAATTTGATTGCTCAGCGGTTCTGGGAAGCCTGCGGATTTGAATTAAGAGACGAGGTGTTTGACTATAGCTTGGTGGTACAGAACAGCTTAAAAAAGATCTAATGTTGAGGATACCCTGCTAAAGCAGTATCTGGCGAGCAGTCGCTAAATATTGATGGATTTGCTGTTCAATTTTTGGATCAATCATTTCAATAGGTCTTTGTCCATTGGGACAAGGCAGACTTGGCGAAGTGCCAAATAATCGGCAAATCAGAGGACGGTCATCGTATACCTCACAGCCATTTTTACCAAGATATGGACAACTATACTGGGCTAATGCTGAGTCATGTTCTGCCTTTGTTTTAATCGGGAGTCTTGCCACCTCTTGAGGAGATGCGGTAACAGGACCACAGCAGTCATGACATCCAGCCACACACGCAAACGTAGGAATATTTCTTTGATAAAAGCGAATGATTTGACTATTTTTAATCAATTTACAGATTTTTATCTATTTTTAACTTACTCATCATTGGATTTTATCACGAATAAAATATGACTAACGCGACAAATCGACTAAAAAACTTTATCGAACAATTTAATCAGGCATCTACAAAAAAGTTGCATGGTGAACCCTTTGTTTTTGATGAAGACACAAAACTTTCCTTACATTTTGATGAGCACACGTTACAAAGTGTGATGCTCAAATCCGATCCAGAGTCACTCGTCTTGAGTTATACGCGAACAATGATGGGATTTTTGCTATTTAAGCCAGCACCAGAGCGTATTGCCATGATAGGTTTAGGCGGTGGATCGCTGGCAAAGTACTGTGCAAAATATCTTCCAAGCGCGCATTTCACTGCAGTGGAAATTAACCCCCAAGTCATAGCAATACGTGACAAATTTCACATTCCCGCTGAAAGTGATAAATTCAGTATTCTGCAAATGGATGGTGCCGACTATGTAGCCAATAAGGCTGATAGAGTTGATGTGCTGCTAGTTGATGGTTTTGACGAAAGTGGACAACCAGCAAAACTCTGTAGCGCAGGTTTTTATGACAACTGTTATGCTAAGCTTAATGAAGGCGGTGTCATGGCAGTAAACCTGCATGGAAGCAATGCTAAATTTGGCACATTTACCTCTCGCATACGAGAGAGTTTTGACGACAAAGTGGTGGTCGTAGATTGTGGCGTCGATAGCAATAAAATTGCCTTTGCATACAAAGGTAATGATTTTCCATTAACGACTGAGACGCTTGTTGAGAGAATTAACGTCTTAGGCACAAAACATCCGATTGCATTGCACACGACAGCACAAAGAATACAACAAAGGCTAAAGACTCACATTAAACATTCCGAGTGGGAGCACGTAGCAAGGATTGCGTTTTGAAACAGAAGCACTCAAAAGTCAAATCGAAAATTACGCCATCTAGTAAGGAAACCAAGCTTACATCGAAGAAATCCGTCATCAAATCTTTCTGTGCTTGGGATGGTGAAGTACTGGTGCTCAACATACTCGGCACGCCTAGTGCAAAACAGGATGCTATTGGCAAACCAAAAGGTAACCAACTCAAAGTAAGCGTGACCGCAGCGCCCGTTGCCGGCAAAGCAACCGATCATATGGTGAGATTTTTGGCTGAGCAGTTTGGAATAACCCCCAAAGATATAGAAGTCGTATTTGGTAGGATGAATGTCAATAAACAACTTCGCATTCACTCTCCAAAGATTTTACCTGCTGTAATTAACAAGCATTTGTCTAAGCAGATGTAGTCATCTTTGTTTAAATAAATGCTCTCGGTATTTATTATAGTCTTTACTAAATGTTAGGGCATCATGACAACTTTAAAATCTCAACAATGGAATCCAGAACAGTATGCAAAAAATGCAAGATTTGTATCGGAACTAGGCGTTTCAGTAGTTAAATTGCTTTCACCCAAGGTAGACGAAAGAGTACTTGATCTTGGATGCGGTGATGGTGACTTAACAGCTAAACTTCGTGATTTCGGATGTACATTAGTAGGGGTCGACGCCAGCGAAGAAATGGTATTAGCTACCCAATCTCTGGGGATAGAAGCCTATGTAATGGATGGTGAGGCACTTAAATTTAACAATGAGTTTGATTCCGTATTTTCTAATGCAGCACTTCATTGGATGAAAAACCCAAAAAAGGTAATTAATGGCGTATGGAATGCTCTTAAGCCTGGTGGACGTTTTGTGGCTGAATTCGGAGGATATGGCAATGTCGCAACGATTGTCAATGCGATTGAAACAGCACTTCTTTCACGTCATGGTACCGTTGTTGCTAGCCCATGGTATTTTCCCCGTAGCGAGGACTACAAAGCGTTACTTGAAGCCAAGGGGTTCATAGTAGAAAGCATTGCTCTCATTCCACGTCCCACACTATTACCAGGTGATGTAGGTGGCTGGCTGAGAACATTTGCACAATCATATACAAGATCATTGTCTGTGATTGAGAGGGAGGAGTTTATTGCTGAAGTTGTTGAAACATCAAGACCTAAGCTTTGTGATGAACATGGAAATTGGACTGCTGATTATGTTCGCTTACGATTCTCAGCTACAAAACCGCGGACAAGTTAGAATCCCGTGATACTTTATTTCTGCATCGCCTACGCTTGCTGTTAGCAGCGCCTTCTGGATGACATTCCCGAATCGACTCTACCATGCACTTGACAGACGATTAACTGGCACTGCTACTTCTGTTGAGACTTATGCATATTCCAGATTGAAATTTCAGATAGGGTTTACCCCATATGCGGAAATTCATAACGGTTACTCAGATTGGAGCGTTTGATCAGTTTTGCACAGATTAGAATTTCGCCTGACTAGTGACTATATCGACTATGGCAAAGCCATGTTTTCTGAGCCGTGAAAATTTGATTTGCTTGTGGATAGCCCGGCGTAAATCGGATTATCGATTTACGCCTCTTATTTTCACTGATATAATGCGCGCTGGTTGAGAGTACAAACAGGTGAGCCATTTAAAACGAGAGTTTTTGGGTGAATTCAGTTTTTATTAGCATAATAATCAACAAGATATGTATGGAGGGGTGTGAATCCCTCGCTCTCCGCCAGTTTTACAGGCAAATGTTATATTTTAGTGGAATATTATTCTGCTTCGAGTATAATGCACGCCTCACGCGCCCGTAGCTCAGCTGGATAGAGTACTTGGCTACGAACCAAGGGGTCAGGAGTTCGAATCTCTTCGGGCGCACCAAATAAAACAAAGGCTTACAGTTTAACGACTGTAAGCCTTTTGTCTTTTTAGTTATAGGTGATAGCAGAAAATCTATTTAAACAAAATCTATTGGCAATCTAGAGATTCTGCACACTGCCCAAAACCACCAATATAGACACCATTAAAAAACCCAAGGCAATCAACCCTGCGGTCAAAACGGCGCCAAACATTAACATGGCGTGCCCACGTTCCTTTATGCGAAATACAATTGGGATACCGTAATAAATAAATCCAACTGTGGCCATCATGGCTAATGCCAAAGCAACGAGATTAACCAGCAAATTAGGAATGATGAGAAAACATACCGGCACCAACCAGATCGGTGTAGGCGCTACCGCCGCCAACGTAAATGCATCTCGATATGCAGGGCTGATTTCGGCCACCTCGGCCAGCTGACGTATCACCAAAGCCATTACTGGCACCGCTACAAGTTGCACAATGAATAAGATGACAGCAACAAGCAATAATTTTGGGCTAGACAAAATAGGCAGCAACTCCCCCGCATATTTGCCAGCAGCAAAGTATATAAATAAAGATGGTATCAACGATAAGGGGATAACGTGCAGCAGGTAAAGCCTATGCATGGATAACTTGGCATGCATCAAATGGCTCCATCCTTTGGTAGGTAATGCAAACAACCAAAATAAGTTCAACAGACTCATGAGACTATCCTTTCCACAGAAGTGGCTATTGGTAATACACTATGAGCAATTATGTGCTCAACCAGTACTATCTACATTTGACTTCACTTTATAATATCAGTCGCGTTGTTTAGTATTGATGGATTTTATAAATTTGTAAATAAAATATTAGGCTTTAAAGGCAAGTAAGCCTATTCACCAGTCTAGGTTTTCTCTATTTATGCTAATTGAAGCAATTATTTGCTCATAACCTACTTAGTGACCTGAAAGCCAAAACGCATCTCTGCAGCAGCAGATTTAATTTAGCCCATATAACATTCTCCATAGATTACTATGGTTAAATGGTGTTAATGGATTTAATCGGACAAGTCATATTCATAGGGAAACAGTTTAATTAAAGTGTTAGCTATTCATATAGGAGCCTAGAGAAAATGTTGATCGGAGTCCCTAAGGAAATCAAGGTGCGTGAATATCGCGTTGGATTGACGCCATCGAGCGTACGAGAGCTAGTCGCACATGGGCATGCAGTCTTGATTGAATCAGGCGCAGGTGAAGGGATTGGCGCAGGTGACGATGCCTATATGGCCGCAGGTGCCTCTGTTATCGAATCAGCACAGGAAATATTCGAACGTGCACAGCTCATCATTAAAGTAAAAGAGCCGCAAGCGAATGAGCGAAAATGGCTAAAGCCAGAACAGATTCTTTTCACCTACCTCCATTTAGCTCCAGACCGTGAACAGACGCTTGATTTAATCAACTCAGGCACGACTTGCATTGCCTATGAGACGGTCACCGCAGATGGTGGCGGACTCCCTTTACTAGCGCCCATGTCGGAGGTAGCTGGTCGCCTTGCCGTTCAGGCTGGTGCGCACTTTCTTGAAAAAGCACATGGCAGTGCTGGGATACTGTTAGGCGGGGTGACTGGAGTCGCACCTGCAAAAGTAACCGTGATCGGTGGTGGTGTGGTAGGGGCCAATGCAGTCGATGTGGCGCTGGGTATGGGTGCCTCGGTCACCGTAATTGACCGAAATTTGAATCTGCTGCGCAACTTGAGTAAACAGTTTGGCCATCGCTTGAATACTGCCTACTCGACAAAAGAATCTATCGAACAATACTGCATAAACGCTGACCTTGTAGTCGGTGCCGTATTAGTTGCAGGCGCGTCGGCCCCAAAGCTTATTACACGCGAAATCGTCAGCAAAATGAAGCCCGGCAGCGTCATTGTGGACGTTGCGATTGACCAGGGTGGCTGCTGTGAAACCTCACACCCAACCACGCACGACAATCCCACGTACGTCGCCGATGGGGTCACGCACTACTGCGTGGCCAACATGCCCGGATCCGTACCGCGGACTTCGGCTTACGCACTGAACAATGCCACCTTGCCTTACGTGCTCGCTTTAGCTAACGATGGCCTCAATGCATTACGTAATAACAGGCACCTGCTGGGCGGCTTGAATATATATCAGGGGAAAATAACAAACGAGCCAGTTGCCAGCGCACTGGGCTTATCGTTTAGCGACCCTGCAACTTTATTTTAAACATCATGGCGATTAGATATATTGAAAATAGAAAAACCTCTATTGAATGGTAACAATATGCCTTAATTATTGTTACAATAATTGCCATGACCGAATCAAACATAAGCAAAATCACGCCACATAAAAACAAAACCGGTGCAGGACGTAAGCCGGGAAGCGGAAAATTTGGTGAAGCCACCTCAGTGATACGCATCCCCAGCAGTCAGACTGCTGTCGTTAAAGACTTTCTGGCAGCATACCAGCGTAAAAAATCAAACAACAATCTGGATGTTGTTAGCGAATTCGAGTTGCCTTCACTGAATGATAGGCCCATGTCACTCCCCCTTTACAGTTCGAAAGTATCTGCAGGTTATCCATCAACCGCTGAGGATCATGTTGAAAAACGACTGGACCCAAGCGAGTTTCTGATTGATAAAAAGGATGCGACATTCTTTGTCACCATTCAAGGGCAATCAATGATAGATGTGGGGCTATTACCAGGAGACAAAGCCGTAGTAGATCGATCTAAAATAGCCTCTATTGGCGACATCGTATTGGCTATGCTGGATGGCGAATTCACCATCAAAACATTAAGCCGATCTAAAGAAGGTCAAATAAAACTACTGCCGGCAAACTCCACCGGCGCATATATGCCCATTGAAGTCACAGCTGAAATGAATTTTGAGATATGGGGTGTGGTTACCGGCTCATTCAGACGATTTAAATAATCCGCCCACCAATAGAAAAAACCTGAAAATGGAAATAAAAAAGGCTTTCTTACGAAAGCCTTTTTTATTTTTTTGGTGCCCAGGGCCGGAATCGAACCGGCACGCCTCGCGGCGCGGGATTTTGAGTCCCGTGCGTCTACCAATTCCGCCACCTGGGCCTGTTTGGACTATACATTACTGTATAATTGCGATTTCGCTATTATAGCAAACTCTTTGATTTATGCGAACCCACGATTTCGATTTTTATTTACCTGATCACTTAATTGCCCAGCATCCAACACTTGAACGCAACGCCAGCCGTATGCTGCACGTTGATGGCGTGAATGAAACGTTGTCAGACGAACTGTTCTCTAACCTACCCAACTTCTTGAGTAAAGGAGATTTACTGGTATTTAACGACACTCGAGTCATCAAGGCACGCTTGTTTGGGCAAAAGCACACTGGCGGAAGTGTGGAAATTTTAGTCGAACGTATCATTAACGAGCATGTCGTGTACGCCCACGTGCGCGCATCACGCTCACCTAAGGTTGGCAGCAAAATACGATTATCCAACGCATTTGATGCCGAAATGATTGCACGTCATGATGATCTGTTCGAGTTACGTTTCCTTCATGACAAGACCGTACTGGAATTACTTGAACAATACGGCGCGCTACCTTTACCCCCATACATTACTCATGAAGCGACAACGCAAGATGAGGAGCGCTACCAAACCGTTTACAGCAAAAATCCTGGTGCCGTAGCTGCTCCGACGGCTGGATTACACTTTAATGATGCCATGCTAGATGCAATCAAGTTAAAGGGCGTGAATATCGCCTATGTAACCTTGCACGTAGGTGCAGGTACGTTTCAGCCTGTGCGGGTAGATAATATTCATGAGCATAAAATGCACAGCGAGCTATATCAGATTCCACAAACTACGATTGAGATGATTGAACTCACCAAGAAAAATGGCGGCAAAGTCACAGCAGTTGGTACTACAGCCATGCGAGCATTGGAAAGTGCAGCCCAGCATGGGCAGCTAAAGTCTGGTGAAGGTGAAACGAGCATATTTATTACGCCAGGCTATCGGTTTAAAGTGGTAGACCGGCTATTTACCAACTTCCACTTGCCCAAAAGCACACTACTCATGTTAGTGTCAGCATTTGGCGGATTTGAACTCATTAAGAAAGCCTATGCACATGCAGTTGTGCAACAATACCGTTTTTTCAGTTACGGCGATGCGATGCTGATAGAAAAACAACCTGACTAGAGTTTTATTTTTTAGTCTCCTGACTGAACAATATCCAGAATATTTTGACCAACCGAATGTTATCTAATTTAAATCGAGAAAATTGATGATGCGTATTTCCTCAACCTTGCTATCTTTAGTGTTACTGGGCGCGTTGCAATCAGCGCACGCAGAGATCTTGCCTGAAGCAGAGATCGGCATAAAAATCCCACTGGCAAAGAAACCAACCACCCGCCCGATGACCGTAGCGTACATTCCAGTATTCAAACGTTACTACATTGCCGATGGCGGTTTGGCACCGATGGGCAACGAAAATGAAGCGCCTGTTTCAAAATCGCTGATACATGCTTACAGTGAAGATGGTCAATACGTAAACTCGTCTCGCCCGGGCTATGACAACCGCTCTATTTATTTCAACCCCAACACACATAAGCTTGAAACGATTACTTATAACGTCTCAAGTGAAATGGGCTTTGCGCCTAATACCGGGATATTCTCTATCGACGTTGCCGAAAATGGCGATTTAAAGGACTCTTCTGCCGAGATTCTCGGATTTAATCCAGCCTTTGGTGATGCATCAACCATGCCTAGTTATAACCCGGAAACAAATCTGTATTTTGCTAAACAGAAACGCAGCGATAAAGTATGGATTGTTGACGCAAAGCAACGTGAAAAAACGGGTGAAGTCATATTGGATTTCACAAAAGCGGGTGTAGCCCACGATGACGTGTCAGACAGTTTCGTTGCTTATAGTGGCATTAAAGGTGAGGAACTCATACTTCTTGATGTAGATCACAAAGCTGTGTTGGTGTTTGACCTTGCAGGCAAGTTTGTAGGCAGGAGCGCACTCCCGAAGGAGCTTAGATTGCGGGCTAACAATCACTACAACGGCATAGGTTATGCAAATGATATGCTATTCGTATTTCATGAGCCTGAAGGCGAGTTCGGCACTTATTATGGCTTTAAAGTAATCAAGTAACTGTGTTGATTATAAAAAAAACCGCGCCCCATGCCAAGCCGTTCAGAAAAGGTGTTGACAAAATAAGGGGTGGGATGTAATATACATCCTGTTCCTTATTGTTTTATATACTCCTTGAACGATACAAATACAGCAGTTTCAAAAAGTCCTAAATATCGTATTCCACCACCTTTTAACGATATACAGATTAATTTCTGTAAAAATCCAAACTGTAAGAACTTTGGTGTTCCAGCAGAATTATTTGGTGATTATCGTGGTAAAAGAGGTAAAGATAAAGTAATTACCAATTACAGTTTAACCGCGAGGGTGTAAATAATTTTGTGTAAACGGTCATTTTGCAGGAAACTGCGTACTTACTTTTGGAGTAAAAATGACCGTATCAAAACCCCTACCAACCGACCTGATCGATGGTCTGCTGGCGAATT
>Ga0172373_10000658_pt1 | contig 56594 bp, 54 predicted proteins | sample Lak10m_2_FD_114546 | JGI IMG/M metagenome (GOLD analysis project Ga0172373, IMG submission 114546) | Freshwater microbial communities from Kabuno Bay, South-Kivu, Congo - kab_092012_10m | ecosystem: Environmental > Aquatic > Freshwater > Lake | place: Democratic Republic of the Congo... | reverse complement strand
CGTCCTCGTCGTAGAGCGGATGGGCGGTGAACCAGTCGCGGACCCGGTCGACGAGGACCTTGTACTTGAGCGGGTTGACGCCACCGCTGGCGACCTGCGAGATGGCGGGGGCCTCGTCGGGCCCGAGGGCAGCCATGGTGATGATCGCGGCGACGACGATGTCGACGGGGATCACGTCGACCGTGCCCTCGGGAACGCCGGGGAACTCGCTCAGCAGGCCACGGGCGTAGCTGAGGATGACCGGCTCGGCCATGCGGAAGCCGCGGATCCATCCAGGGAAGGGTTCGGCGAGCGCCGACTCGATGATGCTCGGGCGCACGATGCTGACCGGCACCTTGCCCTTGACCTCGGTGACGGCCTGCTCGCCGAGCGCCTTGGTGAAGGCGTAGGCGTCGGGCCAGCCGACGCTGGCGGCACGGGAGCGACCGGCCTCGACGAGCTGATCCTTCACCCACTGCTCGCGCAGGGTCTCGGTCTTGTGGGCGAGTGCCGGAGCGCCAGCAGCGCCGAGCTCTTGGCGGGCGCGGGCGCGGAACTCGGCGAGGCGCTCGGTGAGGCGACTGGCGGCCTCGGTGTCGCTGCGGAGGCGACGAGCGGCGGCCACCTCCTTGCGCCAGTCGAGGCCGATGTCCCACGGGCCGTCGCTGACGAGTTCCTCGGGGGCGGTGCCGCGCCGGTTGCCGGCCACGTAGCAGGTGCTCACGGCCACGAGGTGCGGGGTCACGCCGAGATCATTGAGGGTGTCGGCGATGCGGACCGGGCCGAGGAGGTTGATCTCGACGGCCGAATCGAGCGGGCTGTCGAACGACACGGCGGCGGCCGAGTGGATGACGATGTCGCACGAGGCGAGCACAGCGCGGTCGGTGTCGTTCAGGCCGAGGCCGTCGCGTGAGACGTCGCCACCGACACAGGTGACACGGCGGGCGACCATCTCGTCGAAGGTCTCGACGGCACCCTCGGCGGCGAACTCGCGACGAAGGCGGTCGAAGGCGTTGTTCTTGAAGATCTCACGGCGGGCGCGCTCGGTGGCGTCGTGGCGCTTGCTCGGCCGGATGAGGAGCACGAGGGAACAGCCGGGTGCGCTGCGGAGCAGGCGTTCCACGAGGGCGGTGCCCACGAAGCCCGTGCTGCCGGTGACGGCGATGCGTTTCCCCTCGAGGCGTTCGGCGATCATGCGACTCCCTGGACGCGGCCGGAACCGGGGTCCGGCGCTCTGGTCATTCCCCTCTGTCTACCATATGGTAGAGAACAAGGGAACACGGAACCCGATCACTGTTCGTCGGGTCGAGTCCCTTGTCCCACCGCACCCGTCATGCCCCGACCTTCCTCCACCCGCCTGCGGATCCTCGATGCCGCCACCGACCTGTTCGGCCTGCGCGGGGTCGATGCGGTCTCCCTCGACGCCATCGCCGGCGAGGTCGGGGTCGCCAAGCAGACCCTCCTGTACTGGTTCGCCAGCAAGGACGACCTCGTCCAGGCCGTGCTCGTGGGCGCCGTGCAGGAGTTGACCGTGGGGCTCGAGGCCGCGATCCGGGCCAGCACCGACGACCCCCTCGACCGTGTCGATGCCGTGGTGCGCGCCGTCTTCCGCGCCGCAGTTCGCCGGCCGTCTCTGCTCGGCCTGGTGCGTGAGGTCAGCCGTCTCCCCGGCGGTCAGGGCGAACAGTTCGCCGATGCGATCGCCCCGCTCGTCGCTCGCGCCGTGGTGTACCTCGGCCGCGAGATGGATGCCGGCCGTCTGCGGCGCTCCGACCCGCGTCTGCTCGCCGCCCTCGCCTACGCGACCGTCACCGGCATCGCCACCGAACCCGAAGCCCTACGCGCCGTCGGGTGGCAGCCCACCGTGGTCGAGCTCCGTCGCCTCCGCGACGAGCTCCGCGCCTTCCTCCGGGCCGCCCTCGCCCCCTGAACCCCACCGATCTCGGTACGTATAGTCCCGGAAACCGGGACGCTACGCGCCGAGATCGGAGGGGTGGGGGTGGCGGCGGAAGTGGCGCTCGAGGGCCAGGGCCACCAACTCGTCGATCAGGGCGGAGTACGAGAGTCCGCTGGCGACCCACATCTTCGGGTACATCGAGATCGGGGTGAAGCCCGGGATCGTGTTGACCTCGTTGAGCAGGAAGCCGCGGCCGGGCGCCTTGGCAGTGCCCTCCTCGAGAAAGAAGTCGACCCGGGCCATGCCGTCGCACCGCATGGCGGTGTAGGCGCGCACGGCCAGGGCCCGCACCTCGGCCGTCTGCTCGGGCGTGAGAGGTGCGGGGATCAACGTGCGCGAGCCGTCGTCGACGTACTTGTCGTCGTAGTCGTAGAAGTCGGCGCCGGGCACGACCTCGCCGGGGAGGCTCGCCCGAGGTTCGAGGTTGCCGAGGACGGCGACCTCGATCTCGCGGCCCTCGACCGCCTCCTCGACGATCAGGTACTCGTCGTACCGGGCGGCCAGCGTGAGGGCGTCTCTGATCTGCTCGACGGTGCGCGCCTTGCTGATGCCGATGCTCGAGCCCATGTTGGCGGGCTTGACGAACACGGGGAGGCCTAACTCGTCGGCGAGTGTGTGCGGCGTGCCGGGGGTGATCTCGTGGGCGCGCAGCGACACGTGCCGCGCCTGCGGGATCGCGTGCTGGGCGGCGACGAGCTTGGCCATCGACTTGTCCATCGCCAGTGCGGACGAGAGCACCCCGGGGCCGACGTAGGGGAGTCCGGCCAACTCGAGCAGACCCTGCATCGTCCCGTCCTCACCCATCGGGCCGTGGAGGAGCGGGAACACGACCGTCGTCGCCGCGTCGGGCGGGGTGATCGCGAGCGAGGGCTCGACCGCCGGCCCCGCCGGGTCGAGACGCGGCGGAAGGGCGTCGGGTCCGCTGGCGAGCGCGTCGACCACCGAGGTCGCCAGGGCCCACCGGCCGTCGCGTCCGATGCCGATCGGGATCACCCGGTAGCGGGTCGGATCGGCGGCACGGATGACGTGTGCCGCCGACGTGCAACTGACGTCGTGCTCGGCCGACTGGCCTCCGAAGATCACGATCAGGTTGGTGCGAGGATCGCCGGTCGCCATGCACCTGCGACGGTACCGTGTCGGCTGATGCGATTCCGGGCACGAGAGGTCGCCGAGGCGACGGGCGGGCACCTCGTCGGACCCGATGCCGAACTCGACGGAGCGGCGTTCGACTCCCGTGCGCTGCGGCGGGGGCAGTTGTTCGTCCCGATCGTCGCCGACCGTGACGGGCACGACTTCGTGCCGGCGGCCGTCGCCGCTGGAGCAGGTGCGTACCTGACGTCGAAGGGAGTCGTCGACCCAGGAGCGTCGGCCGTGGAGGTCGGCGACACGCTGCGCGCCCTGATGGACCTCGCAGCAGCCATGCGCCGCCGCCTCGACATCCCGGTCGTCGGCATCACGGGGTCGGTCGGCAAGACGAGCACCAAGGACATGGTGCGCGCCGCCTTGGCGCCGTCTCGCCGCACCTGGGCGAACGAGAAGAGTTTCAACAACGAGATGGGCCTGCCCACCACCCTGCTCGAGGCACCCGACGACACCGAGGTGATGGTGCTCGAGATGGGGATGCGTGGGTTCGGTGAGATCGCCGACCTCTGTCGCATCGGCCGTCCGACCCTCGGCGTCGTGACCCGTGTGGCCGAGGCGCACAGCGACCGTGTGGGCGGCATCGAGGGTGTCGCCCGTGCCAAGGCCGAACTGATCGAGGCCCTCCCCACCGACGGCACGGCGATCCTCAACGCCGACGACCCTCGGGTGTTCGCGATGGCGTCCCTCACCTCGGGCCGTGTGCTGACCTTCGGCGAGAGCGAGGGTGCCGACGTCCGCGTCACCCGACTCGTGCTCGACGACGCCGTCCGCCCGACCTTCGTCGCCGTGACGCCGTGGGGCGACGTCGAGGTCCGCCTCGGTGCGAGTGGTCGCCACATGGCGGTCAACGCCGCTGCCGCACTGGCGGTCGTCGGAGCGCTCGGTGCCGACGTCGGTGCCGGAGCAACTGCCCTCGCGGAGGTCGGTCTGACCCCGATGCGGATGTCGGTGCTCACCACACGGTCGGGCGGGACGGTGCTCGACGACAGCTACAACGCCAACCCGACGAGCATGCGTGCTGCGCTCGACGCCCTCGCGGCGATGCCGGCCCACCGGCGTGTGGCCGTGCTCGGCACGATGGCCGAGATCTCCGATCCCGAGGCCGAGCACGGGGCGATCGCCCGGTATGCCGCCGATCGCGGCATAGTCGTCATCGCGGTCGGGACGCCCCTCTACGGGGTCGAGCCGTGCTTCGATCACGAGGCCGCAGTGGCCGCCGTCGGATCAGTCGCCGGCGGCGAGGCCGTTCTCGTCAAGGGAAGCCGTGTGGTCGGGCTGGAACGGGTCGCCACGGCGCTCGCCGCTCTCTGACCCAGCGGCCTCGGCGTCGAGACGGGCGATGTCGCACCACCACGCGAGGAAGAGGGCCCACGCCGCACCGCCGAGGAGCACCCAACGGGCGCCGATGGCATCGATGACCGGCCCGAAGATCATGTTCCCGAGCGGAACCGTTCCACCGAAGGCCATGAACCACAGGCTCATCACCCGACCGCGCTCGTTGTCGGCCACCCGCGACTGCACGACCGTGTTCATCGAGGTCGTGGTCCCGAAGTAGGCGAACCCGAGAAACGCGCCGGTGATGAACGCCCCGATCGGTTCGCGGACGAGAGCGAAGCCGGCGAGGAAGATCCCGAAGGCGAGGAAGCCGGCCCTGATGAGCTGTCGCACGTCGCGCCCGACGAAGATCGTCCCGATCGCCAGGCCGCCCATGGCGGCACCGAGTCCCCACGTGGCGTAGAGCCATTCGTAGGTCGTCGAGCCCTTGTCGATGCCGAAGTTGAGGCGCACCACGGCGGCGAACAGCCCGACGTACGGGAGCGAGAGCAACGAGAACGAGAACAGCGTGAGCAGCAGACGGCCGACCGGACGGTTGGCCCGGGCGAGACGCACGCCGGCCGTGAGCTGGCGTCGCATCGGCTCGTGCGAACCCGACGGTGTGTGCCGTACGGGTGTGCGCAGGAGGGCGACGACGACGAACAGATAGGTCGCCGCGTTGATGAGGAAGATCTGGGCGATGGTCACGCCGGCGGAACGCAGGACTGCGACGACGATCGGTCCGACGACGCGCGACCCATTGATCATCGTCGAGTTGAGCGAGACCGACCCGGGGAGGTCGCGGCGGCTGACGAGGGTCGGGAGCATCGCCGACCAGGCCGGAGCGTTGAGAGCATTGCCGACGCCGACACCGAGCGAGACGAGGAAGATCGACCAGATCGGGGCATCAGCGGCGGCGAGGGGAGCGAGCAGTGCCGAGAAGGCGAGCTGGACGAGCTGCATGGCGACCAGCCACCGGCGGCGGTCGAAACGGTCGGCGATCACACCGGCGGGGATCGACAGGAAGAGCAACGGTCCGAGTTGGGCGAAGACCATCAGCCCGACCACCGAGGCGCGCCCCGTGCGGTCGAGGACGTACACGGGCAGGACGACGTTCTGCATCCACGTGCCGATGTTCGAGGAGAACGACGCGGCCCACATCCGCCGGAACCGGGGATAGGCGAGTGCGGCTCGGGCACTACCGGGCGTGTGGCTGTGCTGAACGTCGAGGTGCTGGACGTCGAGGTGCTGGCCGTCGCGGTCCGCCTTGCCGGAGTCGCGGCGGCCGGCATCGCTACCGGTCTGTTGCGCCCCCTCCGTCGTCACACGGCGAGCCTACGGTTCGGGTGCCTCGTGGCCGGAGTCCGTGCGGTGTCACACTTGGCACATGAGCGCACGCGAGTCCCATCCGTTCGAGCACATCTCGGTCTGGGCCGAGGGCGACCGCGGCGAGCTGTTGCTGAACCGGCCCGAGAAACTCAACCCGCTCGGCACCGACTGCCTCCACGAGATCGAACTCGCGGCCCGCTGGTTCGACGAGCACCACGACCTCAAGGTCGTCGTCGTCGCCGGCGCTGGTCGGGCATTCTCGGCGGGGGCCGACGTGATGGCGTTCGCCCAGTCGGCGCCGATGGAGGCGCGTCAGGTGGGGTGGAGGATGGCGCGAGCGCTCGACGAGATGCGGGCCGTGACCGTCGCCCGCCTCCACGGCTGGTGCGTCGGTGGCGGGTTGGTCGTGGCCTCGGGATGCGACCTCCGGGTCGCGGCCGAGTCGGCCCGCTTCAGCATCCCCGAGATCGACATCGGGATCCCGCTCGCGTGGGGCGGCATCCCGCGGCTCGTCCGCGAGATTGGTCCGGCCCTCACCAAGGAACTCGTGATGACGTGCCGCCCGTTCGACGCGCACGAGGCGAGATCAGCCGGGTTCGTGAACCGAGTGGTCGCCGACGACGCCCTCGATGCCGAGGTCGAGAATCTCGTGCAGACGCTGCTCGCCAAGCCGAAGCTGGCACTGCTCGAGACCAAGGCCCACGTCAACGCGGTCACCGAGAGCATGGTCGGAACCGGTCGGTCGTGGGCCGATGCCGATGGCCTGTTCGCCGGGCTGCGCGACGAGGAGGGCCGTGCGGCGGCGAAGGCCTACGTCGAGCGGCTCACTGCCCGGCGGTCGGAGCGGCGGGGTGCGGAATCGTGAGGTCGCGCTCCAGGGCGGGGATGCCCAACTCGTGGCGGGCCGCTCGGTAGAAGTCGTTGAGGGCCGAGTAGGCGGCGGCCTGGGCCGCGCTCGCTGCGGTGGAGAGCACCACTGCGACGCCTGACTCGTCGCGTTCGACAGTGGGGCCGTCGCTGCCATCGGTGGCGAGCGTCATGAGTCGCGACGTGTACTCGCCGGCAGCACGCCGGGCGACGTCGGCCGCACCCACGACCTCGGCCGAACACAGCAAGCGGATGCGCTCGTAGTGCGGACTCGTCTCGGCCCGCGCCCGCGCCGAGACGTCGGGCGACGCTGTGGTCAGAGCCGCCTTGGCGAGGCGCCCGTACTCCGAGATCGTCTCGATGCGCAGGGTGTCCCAGCGGGTCGCCAACTCCTGCCGTCGACGTCGTCGGTCGGACACGCCGGTCGCGAGGATCGCCAGTCCGCCACCGACGGCGGCCGAGGCGAGGGTTGCCCAGTCGCCCATGACTCAGCCGAGGATGAGGTCGGCGTAGAAGGGGAGCGCCATCGCCGGACCGCTCACGAGCATCGTGGTGATGCAGGTCTCGCGCCACGCATCGAGTTCGGACTTGATCTTGTCGACCGGACCGACGAGGGCGACGTCCTCGACCATCGAGAGCGGGATGGCCGCCGCCGCCTCCTGCTTCTTGCCCGCGAGGTAGAGGTCTTGCACCTTGAGGGCCACGTCCTCGTATCCCATCCGGGCGAAGACCTCGAAGTGGAAGTTGGCGCCACGGGCACCCATCCCTCCGGCGTAGAGCGCAAGGAACGGCCTGACCATGTCGGCGCACTTCTCGATGTCGTCACCCGGGACGATCGTCACGGTGGCGGCGACCTCGAAACGGTCGGCCTTGCCCTCCTCGCCCGATGCGGCGAAACCCTCGGCGAGGCACCGCCGGTAGAACGCATCGTCCTTCGGGCTGAAGAACAACGGCAACCAGCCGTCGCAGATCTCGCCCGCGAGCGCCACGTTCTTCGGACCCTCGGCGCCGAGGAAGATCGGGATGTGCGGGCGGAGCGGGTGGATTGTGCTCTTCAGTGGCTTGCCGAGCCCTGCTCCGCCCTTGTTCGGCATGTCGTAGAACTCGCCGTGGAAGTCGACCGGCGCATCGCGCCGCACGATGTCACGCACGATCTGCACGTACTCACGGGTGCGGGCGAGCGGCCGCGGGTACTCCTGGCCGTACCAGCCCTCCACGACCTGCGGGCCGCTCGCTCCGAGGCCGAGGACGAAGCGGCCACCCGACAGATGGTCGAGCGTCATCGCGGCCATCGCCGTGGCGGCGGGCGTGCGGGCACTCATCTGGATGATCGAGGTTCCGAGCCGCACCTTCTCGGTGTGCGATCCCCACCACGCGAGCGGGGTCAGCGCATCGCTTCCGTAGGCCTCGGCGGTCCACACCGAGTCGAAGCCGAGTCGGTCGGCTTCCTTGACCGCCTCGAGGGCGCCCTTCGGCGGACCGCTTCCCCAGTAGCCGCTGTTGTACCCGAGCGAGAGATCACGTGTCATAGGGTGACCGTATGCGACCCGCTGCCCTCCGTGCGACACCGGCCGATGTCCCTGCGATCAGCCGAACCCTGCAGAAGGCGTTCGTCGACGATCCGGTGAAGATGCACCTCTTCGGCGGGAAGGCCGTGCCCGAACACAAGGCCGTGACCTTCTTCGAGACGTTCACCAAAGTTCAGTTGCGACACGGCCACGTCTACGTCACCGAGGGAGGTGAGGCCGCATCGCTCTGGACCCCGCCCGGCCACTGGAAGTTGCCCGTGAGCGACATCGTCCGCTATGCGCCGCGGTTCGTGCGCGTCTTCGGCCACCGCCTCGTCAGCAACCTGTTGTTGCTCGACCAGGTCGAGAAGGCGCACCCCTCCGAGCCGCACTACTACCTCGAGTTCGTCGGTGCCGACCCTGCCCATCGCGGTAAGGGGTTCGGTGCGGCGGTGATCGAGCCGGTCGTCGCAGTGGCCGATGCGGAGGGTGTGGGCTGCTACCTCGAGAACTCGAAGGAGACCAACATCGCGTTCTATGCGCGCTTCGGTTTTCAGGTGCGCGAGACCCTGACGATCCGCAAGGGTGGGCCCACCATCTGGCTCATGTGGCGCGACCCGCGTTGACCGTTCCGCCTGACTGCCAGCGCCGGGAGAGCGGGCGGGCCTAGACCTCGACGGTGCCGGAGATGCAGGTGACGGTCGATCCGCCCACCCAGATCGTGCCGTCCGCGGTGGTGTTCGATCCGCCGTCGAGTCGGATCCGACCGGCACGTCCGAGTGCGGCACCCTGCGTCGCCGTGTACGGGAGGGCGATGTGGCCCGCTGCGGTGAGCCACTGGGCGAGCGAGGCGTTGAGGCTCCCCGTCACCGGGTCTTCGAAGGTGGCGTCGCCGGCGGGGTAGAAGGCGCGCACCTCGAGCGCGGCGTCGTGTCCGACAGGGTGTCGGCCGGCCACGCCGATCTTGAGCGGCGTGGCGGCGCAGCGGAGAGCGAGCACCTCGTCGGCCGACGAGAGGAGCAACCCGAGCCATCCCGGACCGTTGTCGATCCACGCCGAGTCGACCACACGGTCGGTGCCGATGCCGAGCGCCGTGCACGCCGCACTGAGTGTGGCGTCGTCGAGCGCTCCGCTGCGGAGGAGAGGGGGAGCGGCGAAGGCGAGTCGCCCCTCGTCGCGACGGATCCGGACGAGCCCCGCACCGCACTCCTGGACGACCTCGTCGGCGTCGTGTGGCACCCCACCGGAGGAGAGCCACGCGTGGCACGAACCGAGCGTCGGATGACCGGCGAACGGCAACTCCTCGGTGGTCGTGAAGATGCGGAGTCCGTAGTCGGCCTCGCGACTGGCCGGCGCAATGACGAACGTCGTTTCCGACAGGTTCGTCCAGTGGGCGAAGCGTTGCATCTCGGCGGTGGTCAGGCCGTCACCGTCGATGACGACCGCCACCGGATTGCCGCGGTACGGCTCTGCGGTGAAGACGTCGACCTGCTGGAAGCGGCGGGAGGCCATCGCCGACCTCAGTGACCGGGATCGAACGTGACCGGCATCGAGGCCGGACCGAAGATGCCCACGCCGTCGGGCTTCCACGTCGTGGGGCCGTCGAGTCGGAGGTTCGGCATGCGCCGCGCCAGAAGCGGGAGGGCCTCCTGCAGTTCGGCGCGGGCGAGGGCCTGGCCGAGGCAGTAGTGGATGCCCGACCCGAAGGTGAGCTGCGGCTGGTCGCCCTTGGAGGCGGTGATGTCGAAGGCCTCGGGTTCGCGGAACACGTCGGTGTCGCGGTTGGCCTCGGCGAGTCCCACGGCCATGAACGTGCCGGCAGGGAGGAGCACGCCGCGGTACTCGATGTCGACCGACGCGAAGCGTGCCGTGCCGCGTACCGCACCGAAGTAGCGCATCGCCTCTTCGACGGCGCGAGGAGCGAGGTCGGGGTTCTCGGCGAGCATCGCCCACTGCTCGGGATGCTCGGCGAAGAGGTTGACCGCGCAGCCGAGTTGGTTGCGTGTGGTATCGGTGCCGCCGACGATGACGGCGTTGACCATCATCACCAGTTCGTCGGTGCTCAGGCGGTCGCCTGCCTCTTCCTGGGCGATCAGGTCGCTCAGCAGATCGTCCTGGGGCTTGCCGCGCCGCTCGGAGATCAACTCGCGCGTGTAGGCGTCGAGCTCGTCCTGGGTGCGCATGATGAGGTCGAGCTTCTGGGCGACGTCGAGCGAGAAGATCTCGAGCACGTCGTTGGCCCAGCGGCTGAACAACTGCCAGTCGCTCTTGGGTGCGCCGAGGAGCTCGCAGATGATCGGGATCGGATACGGCTCGCAGATGTCGGTGGCGAAGTCGGCGCGCCCCGACGGAGCCACGGCGTCGACGAGACCGTCGATGACCTCACGCATGAACGGGCGCAGGCGGTCGGCCGACCGCGGCGAGAACGCCGGGGCGACGAGCCGGCGGAGTCGTGTGTGGACCTCGCCCTCGGCGCCGAGGATGTTGACGCTCTGACGGGAGAGGAACTCCTCGTTGGTGATGCCCATCAGTTCGGGGATGCGGCTCGAGGCGTTGTGCCAGCGCTTGTCGCGCAGGATCCCGAGAGCGTCGTCGTAGTGCCACACCGCGTACCCGAACGGGTTGCGTGCGAGCCACTGGTCGCGGGGCAGGTCGAGGGTCTCTCCCGTGCGACGGCCCTCGAAGAAGGGCAGGTCGAGTGAGGCGGCGGCGACGGTCATGCGACGGAGACTAGGTCTGCCGCCGGTGTCGGGGCAGGGTCGGCCCTGTGACGTGCGTCAGGCGAGCGCAGCGGCCGGCTCGACGAACGCGGTGCCGAGGAACTCGGCGACCGGGGCGTTGGTGACCTGGCCTGCGTGGGTGTTGAGCCCGTGAGCGAGGGCAGCATCGCGACGGCACGCGCCGGCCACGCCGTGGGCGGCCACCTCGAGCTGGTACGGCAACGTGGCGTTCGTGAGGGCGTAGGTGCTCGTGTGCGGTACGGCGCCCGGCATGTTGCCGACGGCGTAGTGGATGACGCCGTGCAGGTCGTACACGGGGTCGGTGTGGGTCGTCTCGTGGATGGTCTCGATGCAGCCACCCTGGTCGACGGCGACGTCGACGATGACGGCGCCCTTCTTCATCGTGCGGACCATGTCGTCGGTGACCACCACCGGCGCACGGCCACCGGCGACCAGCACGGCACCGATCACGAGATCGGCGTCGGCGATGTTGCGCTCGAGCGCACCTCGGTTGGAGGCCAGCGTGACGATGCGCCCCTTGTTGATCTGGTCGACCCAGCGGAGGCGGTCGAGGTTCTTGTCGAACAGGACCACCTCGGCCTCCATGCCGGCGGCGATCCAGGCCGAGTTCCAGCCGACGTTGCCGGCCCCGAGCACGACGACCTTGGCGGGCTGCACGCCGGGCGCTCCGCCCATCAGGACCCCGCGGCCGCCGTTGTGGCGCTCGAGGTAGTGGGCGCCCATCTGCGGGGCGAGCCGACCGGCCACCTCGCTCATCGGGGCGAGGAGGGGCAGGGCGCCCCCGGGGAGCTGCACGGTCTCATAGGCGAGCGAGGTGCAACCGCTGGCGATCAGGGCCTCGGCCACGGCCGGGTAGGCGGCGAGGTGGAGGTACGTGAACAGCGTCAGGTCGCTGCGCAGGAAGCCGAACTCCTCGGCCTTGGGCTCCTTCACCTTGACGACCATCTCCTGTGCCCAGGCGTCGGCGGCGGTGGGAACGATCGTGGCTCCGGCGGCCCGGTAGTCGTCGTCGGAGAACGAGGCGCCTTCGCCGGCGCCGGTCTCGACGAACACGTCGACGCCCAGGCGCTCGAACTCGCGCACGCCGTCGGGGGTCATCGCGACGCGGTGTTCGGCGGTCTTGATCTCGCGGGGGACACCGATCGTGCGGATCGAGGAGTGTCGGGCGGCCTGCGGGGTGGCGGTGGTGCTCATGCCCTCACTCTGTGCGACGGGTCGCCGACGAACCACGGTGATCCGTGCCATGATGAGGGCCATGGGCGTGGAAAAGTCGGTCATTGACACTCTCGACCGAAAGATCATCGGAATACTCGCCGTCGAGGGTCGAATCAGCTGGAAGGAACTGGGCGACCGAGTGCACCTCGCGCCGAGTTCGGTGGCCGATCGTGTGCGGCGGCTCGAGACCCTCGGGGTCATCGCCGGGTACACGGCCCGGATCGACCGCGGCGCCCTCGGGCGAGGTGTCCGAGCCGTGATCGACGTGGCACTCCCGCCCGGGGCCGACCCCTCGGCGTTCGAGGAGCTCCTGCGTCGGCGCGACGAGGTCGAACTCGCGGTGTACGTCACCGGCCCGGCCGACTACACCCTGATCGTCGACTGCGCCGGGGCGGAGGGGCTCGACGACGTGATCCGCTGGCTCAAGGCCGAGGCAGGCGTGGCCCGCACGGAGAGCAAGTTCGTGCTGCGCCCCGTGGTCGGCTGACGTACCATCTCGCCGAACGCCGCCACCCGGCGGCCGTGCGCAAGGGAGCGTCAGGTCATGAAGGCCTTCAAGAACTTCGTCAACGGTGAGCACGTGGAGGCGGCCGACGGTCGCACCACCGACGTCGTGAACCCGGCCACCGGTCAGGTGTACGCCACGGCGCCGCTCTCGGCCCAGGCCGACGTCGACAAGGCCATGTCGGCCGCTGCCGCGGCGTATGAGGAATGGCGCGAGACCACGCCGAGCGAGCGCTCGCTGGCCCTGTTCCGGATCGCCGACGCCGTGGAGGCGCGGGCCGAGGAACTCATCGCACTTGAGTCGGAGAACTGCGGAAAGCCGCTGCACCTCGTGCGCAGCGAGGAGATCCCGCCGATGGTCGACCAGATCCGGTTCTTCGCCACGGCGGCCCGTCACCTCGAGGGTAAGAGCACCGGCGAGTACATGCGTGGCATGACCTCGATGATCCGTCGCGAGAGCATCGGCGTGTGCGCCCAGGTCGCCCCGTGGAACTACCCGATGATGATGGGCGTCTGGAAGTTCGCCCCGGCCATCGCCGCCGGCAACACCGTGGTTCTCAAGCCCAGCGACACGACCCCGGCCACGAGCGGTCTTCTCGCCGAGATCGCTGCTGAGTTCCTCCCGCCGGGCGTGTTCAACGTCGTCTGCGGCGACCGCGACACGGGCCGCACGATGGTGCTCCACGACACGCCGTCGATGGTGAGCGTGACCGGTTCGGTCCGCGCCGGCATGCAGGTGGCTGAGGCCGCGTCGCAGAGCCTGAAGCGGCTCCACCTCGAACTCGGCGGCAAGGCGCCCGTCGTGGTCTTCGACGACGCCGACGTCGCTGCCGCGGCCGAAGGCATCGCCATCGCCGGCTACTTCAACGCCGGCCAGGACTGCACGGCGGCCACCCGTGTCTTGTGCGCCCCCGGCGTCTACGACGACTTCGTGGCGGCTCTTGCTGAGCAGGCCGCCTCGCTGAAGACCGGCATGCCCGACGACGAAGACGTGCTGTTCGGCCCGGTCAACAACCCGAACCAGCTCGCCCACGTCAGCGGAATGGTCGAGCGGATGCCGTCGCACGCGACGATCGCCGCAGGTGGCAACAAGGTCGCCGGCAACGGGTTCTTCTTCGAGCCCACCGTGGTCGCCGGCCTGCGCCAGGACGACGAGATGAGCCAGAAGGAGATCTTCGGCCCGGTCATCACCGTCCAGCGCTTCGGCGACGAGGACGAGGCCGTGCGCTGGGCCAACGGGGTCGACTACGGCCTGGCCAGCAGCGTCTGGACCAAGGACTTCGGCCGGGCGATGAGGATGGCCAAGCGCCTCGACTTCGGGTGCGTCTGGATCAACACCCACATCCCGCTCGTGGCCGAGATGCCCCATGGCGGCTACAAGAAGTCGGGCTATGGCAAGGACCTGTCGATGTACGCCCTCGACGACTACACCCGCATCAAGCACGTCATGGCCAACATCAACAGCTGAGTCAGGTCGCACAGTGGGCTTTCGTGGGGAGTGTGGGGTGCCTACACTCTCCACGTCAGCGTGTTCGTCGGGGGAGTGAGAGTGAGCGAGAGTCAGTCGAGCGGCCAGCGCGGCTCGGTCGAGTTGCAGGGCGTGACCAAGCGTTTCGGCACGATGGTCGCCGTCGACGCGCTCGACCTCGTCGTCCAGCCGGGTGAATTCCTCTCGCTGCTCGGCCCCTCGGGGTGCGGCAAGACCACGACCCTGCGCATGCTCGCCGGTTTCGAGCAGCCCGACGAGGGCTTCATCCGCATCAGCGGCCAGTACGTCCAGGGCATCCCGCCGTACAAGCGCGACGTCAACACCGTCTTCCAGGCCTACGCCCTGTTCCCGCACATGACCGTCGCCGAGAACGTGGCATACGGGCTGCGTCAGAAGGGCGTCTCCAAGAGCGAGACGGCGGCCCGCGTGGCCGAGGCCCTCGACATGGTCAAGATGACCAAGCTGGCCGAGCGCAAGCCCCGCCAGATGTCGGGTGGCCAGCAGCAGCGTGTGGCCGTGGCCCGTGCGCTGGTGAACCGTCCGAGCGTCCTCCTCCTCGACGAGCCCCTCGGCGCTCTCGACCGCAAGCTCCGCGAGGAGATGCAGATCGAGCTCAAGCTCCTCCAGAGCCAGTTGGGCATCACCTTCGTGTTCGTGACCCACGACCAGGAGGAAGCGATGAGCATGAGCGACCGCATCGCCATCATGCTCGACGGCCACATCGAGCAGCTCGCCGACCCCGAGACCGTCTACGAACGTCCGGCCAGTGCCTTCGTGGCCGGCTTCATCGGTCGCAACAATTTCTGGTCGGGACGCTCGAACGGAACCGGCGCGACGGCCGCCGACGGCACCGTCTTCGCCGTGTCGAAGCCCGAGGAGAAGGTGCCCGCCGGGGAGGCCGCCCTCGTGGCGATCCGCCCCGAGAGCATCGTGCTGCGCGCCGACGACCCGGGCACCACCGCCAACACGATGCCCGGCGAGGTCGCCGGTGTCTCGCACTTCGGCGACACCCTCCAGTACGTCGTGCAGACGGCGACCCGTACGGTCGTGGTGCTCACGCCGCGGGCCCAGGCCGTCCGCCTCCACGCCGGCGATCGCGTCTGGGCGACGTGGTCGGCCGACGACATCTACATGTTCTCGGCCGCACAAGCCGATCTCGTGATGAAGGACGCGGCCTTCGAAGCCGCCGACTGAGTCGCACCCGTCCCAGCAAGTCCACCGACAGCAAGTCCCGTCAACAAGGGGAGACACTCATGACCAAGCCCAACGAACCGATGCGCATGCTGGCCCCGGCCAGCTTCCGCCAGGCGCTCTCGCGTCGTGCACTGTTCCAGATCGGTGGTGCCGCTGCGGGTCTCGCCGTGATCGCCACGGCCTGTGGCAGCGACTCGTCGTCGACGCCGGCCACCGATGGCGGCTCGACCGACACCTCGGGTGGTAACACGAGCGAACTGCTCGCCCAGTACAGCAACGTCGTCAACAAGTCGAGCGGCCAGCTCTCGATGTTCACGTGGGGCGACTACAACGACCCCGACATCGTGGGTGCCCTCGCAGAGGCCGACCTCGGCGTGACGATGAAGGTCGACTACTACCCGTCGAACGAAGACCTCATCACCAAGCTCGCTGCCTCGAACGGTAACAGTGGCTTCGACATCGTCGTTCCCACCGGCCCGTACATCCCGCAGATGATCGAGAAGGGTCTCATCCAGAAGTTCGACAAGTCGCTCCTCCCGAACATCTCGAACGTCGACCCGCTGTACCTCGCCCAGGCGTGGGACCCGACCAACGACTACTCGGTCTGCAAGGACTGGGGCAGCACGGGCTGGATCTACAACTCGAGCGTGATCACGACCCCGATCACCAACTGGCAGGAGTTCATGGACGCGACCGCGGGTGTGGCGAGTGGCCGCACGTCGTGGCTCGACACTGCGCCGAACGTGTGCGGCACCTACTTCTGGGCCAACGGCATCAACTGGACCACCGAGGACGCCGCCGATCTCGACGCCTGCGAGGAATACCTCGTGAGCAAGATCGCCCAGCACATCAAGGCGTTCGACAGCTACCCGAGCACCGCACTCGCCGAGGGTGCCTACGACCTCGCGATGGCGTGGAACGGCGACGCTCGCCAGGCCTTCGCCCGCATCGCCGATGCCGGCGGAAACCCCGACGAGTGGGTGTGGGGCCTCGGCGCTCCGGCCACCGAGCTCTGGATGGACACCTACTGCATCGCGACCGGCGCCCCGAACGCCGAGGCGGCGCACGCCTGGATCAACTGGCTCCTCACCCCGGAGATCAGCATCAAGGACCTGACCTACCACGGCTACCACAGCGGCATGAAGCAGATCGACAAGCTGATGGCCGAGCTCGCGCCCGACGCCCCGAGGGTCGACATGGTCTTCTTCCCCGACGAGCAGGTCAAGACGATGGAGACCGGTGCCGTGAACTCGGCACAGGACCGCCTCGTCGAGATCTACGACAAGGTCAAGGCCGCGGCCGCCGGCTGATCACGGTGACCGCTCCGGTGCACACACCGAACGCTCGGACATGGCGAGGCCCCAAGTGGGGCCTCGCCATTCCGTCGTTCGTCTGGTACGTCCTGTTCTTCGTCGCGCCGATCGCGATCATCGTGCTGTACTCCTTCGGAACGAAGGATTCGAGCAAGCTCGTCCCCGTCGACTTCACACACCTCGGCTGGGACAACTACCGGTCGGTCTTCAACGCCGACTTCTTCAAGGTCTTCCAGGCCACGCTCGAGATCGCCGTGCTGGCGACCCTGCTGTGCCTGGTCATCGGGTTCCCCGTCTCGTACTTCATCGCTTTCAAGGTGAGCGAGAAGTGGCGGGCGATCCTCCTCGGGCTCGTCGTCATCCCGAGCTTCACCAGTTTCCTCATCCGCACCATCGCCTGGAAGATCCCGCTCTCCGCGAACGGTGAGTTCTCCAAGTGGCTGCAGGACATCGGCCTGATCTCGGGCCCGCTCGACGTGATCGGGACCCGAGCAGCGGTGTTCCTCGCCATCGTCTACAACTACGTCGGATTCATGGTCCTGCCGATGTTCGTGGCACTCGACCGCATCGACTCGTCGCTGCGCGAGGCCTCCAAGGATCTCGGCGCCAACCGCGTCTCGACCTTCTTCTCTGTCACGATGCCTCTGTCGGGCCCCGGCGTCGTCGCCGGCATCGTGCTGACCTTCATCCCGATGTGCGGCGACTACGTCACCGCCACCGTGCTCGGCGGGGCGAAGGGCTACATGGTCGGCGCGCTCATCGACAGCCAGTTCCGTGGCGCCCAGAACTGGCCGCAGGGCTCGGCGATGGCCGTGTTGATGATCGTCATGGTTCTCGTCAGCCTCATGTTCTTCGCCGGCCTCAGTTGGGTGCTCCGGCGCGCCCTGCGGTTGTTCCGGCCGCTGGTCGACGGGTACCGCCGGCGCCCGCGCCGCCCCGCCCGCCCGAGCCGGATCAACGACATCTCCAAGCCGATCCTCGCCGTCTGGGCAGCGTTGGTGCTGCTGTTCCTCCTCGTCCCGATCTTCCTCGTCATCCGACACTCGTTCAACGGCGGTCCGTCGTTCTCGGTGTGGAGCGGCAAGTACGACACCGTGTGGTGGGGTGGGGAGAACGGTCGGACACCGTCGGGCGTCCCGATGGTCGGTCTGTTCGACTTCGCGACGGCCGGCCCGATGCTGGTCCGCTTCGTCGTCATCATCGGTGCCGGTGTCCTGCTGCCCCACGTCGTGCGCTGGACCACGGGTCGCGACATCCGGTTGCTCCGCCAGTGGTCGGGCGTCGGTGGTCTCGCGATCGCGGTCGTCGTCAACGGCATCGCCACCGAGTGGTATCTGACGATCTTCCAGCAGGCAGGCCCCGGTGAGGGTCTGCGTGGCTCGTTCCTCGCGGCCTTCGGTGCGACGATCATCGCCGTCACCATCGGCGGTCTGTGCGGCGTGGCGCTCGCGCGTCATCCGGGTCGCTGGGCGAAGGTGATGATGGCCCTGCTGTTCCTCATCCTCGTGACCCCCGAGATCATGGACGCCATCGCCCTCGCCGGTTGGATGCAGCGCCTCGGCGGACCTTTCACCTCCGACGTGCTCGGAGTGCCGTTCGGCATGCTCCGCCTCTGGGTCGGTCAGTCGCTCTACGCGAGCGCAGTGGTCACCCTCATCGTCCGGGCCCGTCTCGCCGGTCTCGACGCGGCGCTCGAAGAGGCGGCAGGCGACCTCGGCGCTCCGCCCGCTCGTGCGTTCCGTCAGATCACCCTGCCGCTCATCAGCCCAGCGCTCATCGCCGGTGCGCTGCTCTCGTTCACGCTCTGCCTCGACAACACGATCATCTCGTCGCTGATCAGCGGAGCGTCGTCGACCTTCCCCGTGTCGTTGATCTCGGCCACCAAGAGCGAGATCAAGCCGTTCTGGGGCGTCGGTGCCGTGGTGCTGTTCGTGCTGACGATGGCCCTGCTCGCACTGGTCGCTCGGGTGCTCAAGAAGTCGGGCGACTCGTCGGGTCAGATCGCCGCCACCCTCGGCGGGGGCTGACCTCGTGCGAGTCGTGGTGGTGGGGGCCGGTCTTGCCGGTCTCCGGACCGCGCGCCGATTGCTCGACGCCGGTGTCGACGTCGAGTTGATCGAGGCCGGACCTCGGCCCGGTGGTCGTGTCCGCACGGTGCGCACCACACTCGACGGCTCGCCCTTCGCCGCAGGGCAGTACAGCGAGAGTGGGGCGGAGTGGGTCGACTCGGTGCACCACCGACTTCTCGGCCTGATGGACCGCTACGGAGTGGGCCGACTCGGCGCGGGGGAGCAGTGGACCACCATCCGCAGGTGGCTCTACTGGAAGGGCGAGCTGCTCAGCCCCGAGCGGATCCGTGAGGCCGAGCCGACGGTCGCCGAACAGCTCGAGCGGTTCGATGCGGTCGTGGCCGCCGTGGCCGCGGGGATCGTCGACCCGGCACGGCCCGATCTGCACCCCGAGGCGCAGTTGCACGACGCCCGGTCGCTCGCCGATGCTGCCGACGAGGCCGAGTTGAGCGATCTCGCCCGCCTGTTCAAGCGACGTGACTCCCAAGGCGAGTTCGCCGAGGAGCCCGGTGCGATGAGCCTGCTGTTCGCCGCCCAGCAGCGAGCGCATCAAGCCGTCGAGGCGGCGGCCACCGGAGACCCCGCCGGAGTGGTGGCACACCGGTGCGACGGTGGATTCACCCGCGTGGTCGACGGACTGGCCGCCGAGGTGGCGTCGGTGCTGACCCTCGGCGAGAGCCTGCTCGCGCTGTCGCAGGACGCCGACCGAGTGACGGTCACGACGAACCGCCGGACACTCGTGGCCGACCACGTGGTGCTCGCCACCTCACTCGTGCCCCTGCGCACCGTCGACTGGCACGACGGCCTTCCCGACGATCTGCGGGAGGCCGTCTTCGGACTCGGCTACGGGGCCATCACGAAGACCTCCGTGCAATGGCCCCGGCGCACATGGCCTGCGGGGTACGCCACGACGGAGAGCCGAGCGCAGCGTGTCTACGAGCCGACGGTCGATCAGGTCTCGGCGGACGGTTCGGCGAACGGTCCGGCCGACCGGGGCGGCCCCGGGATCCTGATGTCGTACTGCGGTGGTCAGGGTGGGCGTGAGTGGGCCCTGCTCGACGAGTCGACCCGCGTCGACCAGGCCGCAGGGCTGATGGCGGCGATGCACGGCCTCACCGATGCTCCCCTCGGCGGCTGGTCGCGCGCATGGTCGGCTCAGCCCCGGTTCGGTGGCTCGTACGCCGTGTACCGACCCGGCGAGGTGACCCGGTACTGGGAGGTCCTCCGCCGGCCGTGGGGGAGGGTGCACCTCGCCGGCGAGCACGTGGCGACCTGCACGGGCTACATGGAGGGTGCGCTCGAGTCGGGCGACACCGTCGCTTCGCGCCTGTTCGCCGCGGGCTAGCATTTTCGCACCATGCCAAGTAGTAGCGATCCAAGTACCACCGCACCCCGCCGGGCCGCCGATGCCGACACCCCACCGCGTGTCGCTCTGCTCCCGGAAGGGGCGCCCGACTGGATGGCCGACGCGGTCATCGCCGGAGGCGGCCACCTGGTGCCGCTCGCCGAGGCCGAAGCCCTCGTGTGGGCAGCGCCCCGCGACCCCGCCGCCCTCGGGACGGTGATGGAGCAGGCCGACCACCTCGTCTGGGTGCAACTCCCGTTCGCCGGGATCGAGCCGATGGTCCACCTCCTCGACGACGATCGTGTCTGGACCTGTGGCAAGGGTGTGTACGCCGAGCCCGTGGCCGAGATGGCGCTCGCCATGGCGCTGGCCGGGCTGCGCCACGTCGGTGCCTACGCGGGAGCGACGTCGTGGACCGGACCCAAGGGACGCAACCTGCGCGGTGCGGAGGTCGCGATCCTCGGTGGCGGCGGCATCACGGCCGAGTTGCTCAAGCTTCTGGCTCCGTTCGACTGCCACGTCACGGTGGTCCGCAACCGCGTCGAGCCGATGGACGGCGCCGACGAGGTGCTCGAGGCCGACCGCTACGTCGATGCACTCTCGGGTGCCGATGTCGTGTTCCTCGCGCTCCCGCTGACGCCCGAGACCGAGGGGATGATCTCCCGCAACGAGCTCGAGATGATGAAGTCGAGCGCGTGGTTGGTCAACGTGGCCCGCGGTCGCCACGTGGTCACCGACGATCTCGTGTGGGCGCTGCAGAACGGCGTGATCGGGGGAGCGGCGCTCGACGTCACCGAGCCCGAACCGCTGCCCGACGGCCATCCGCTCTGGAGTCTGCCGAACTGCATCATCACGCCGCACGTCGGTAACACCCCCGAGATGGCCGTCCCGCTCTTGGCCGAGCGGATCACCGCCAACGTCCGGCGGTTCGCCGACGGCGAGCCACTGATCGGCCTGGTCGACCCCGAACTCGGGTACTGACCTCGGCGTCGGGCACCGGCGGCCGGGTGTGGATTGCCCGGTCCCGCTGGTACATTTCCCGACCTGTCGGGCGATTAGCTCAGTCGGCTAGAGCGCTACGTTCACACCGTAGAGGTCACAGGTTCGAGCCCTGTATCGCCCACCCGAACGGCCCCGTGGAGACTTCGAGTGGAGTGTCCACGGGGCCGCTGTCGTTTCCGGCCGTGGGGTAACGTGGTTCTGATGGCGAGGTTGTGCGAGCGTCCCGGCTGTTCGCAGGCCGCTGAGGTGGCCTACGGGATCGACGCCGAGCATCTCCTCGTGTGGCTCGACCCGTTCGACGGCGCCGTCGGCTACCGGGCCGGCGTTCTCTGTCGTCGTCATGCCGACGCGATGGTGGTCCCGCTCGGCTGGATGCTCGACGATCGTCGCGAGGCCGTGCCCCGGTTGTTCAAGACCCGTGAGGAGCCCGTGGTCGCGCAGCGCGAGAAGCGACGTCGCACTCGGGCGTCGGGTGACGACACCGGAGCGATCGCGCTCGACATCCCCCTGCCGCTCGAGGAGTCGATCGACGAGGTGGTCGCGGAGGCGGAACCGGTGGCAGAAGCCGTACCCGCTCCGGCCGCTGCGGAGGTCACCCCGTGGGAGCCGTCGTTCGACACCTCTGCCGACACAGCGGGCCTCGGCGAGGCACGCAGCCCGCTCCTGTCGCGGGCGTTCGGTCGCCGCAACGGTGCGCCACGCGACGCCCCCGAGGGTGGCGCCTGATGGACGTCGAGGCCTCGCTCGAGGCGCCCTGCTCGGTCGACGTGCTGTTCGGCCACGTCGACGACCTCGCCTCGTACACGGCCTGGATCGATCTCGTGCACCGGGCCGTCCCGCTGGCCGACAGCACCAGTGGTGTCGACGAGGCCGGCCGTCCGTGCTGGGACGTCGAGTTGCGCGCTCGGCTTGGCCCCTTCGCGAGGAGCAAGCGGCTGCGGATGGTGCGCACGGTGCACTCGCCCGAGCGCGGACTCGTGGTGTTCGAGCGCGTCGAGGTCGACGGGCGCGAGCACTCACCGTGGGTGCTGAGCGCGACGGTGACCACCGGCGCCGGCGAGAACGGGTCACGTCTCGACATGAACCTCCACTACGGCGGAGGGCTCTGGACGGGTGGCGTGCTCGAGCGGGCACTGCGCGACCAGATCAGCGCAGGGAGCGACCGGCTCCTCAGGCTGGTGAGTGCCAGGCCGTGAGCCGGCCGTCGGCGCGGCGCTCCATGTGGAGTGGCATGCCGAACGTCGTGCTCAACGTCGCTGCCGTCAGGTGTCGGCCGATCGGGCCCTTGGCGACGACCTCACCGTTGCGGAGCATCAGCACGTGGGTCATCCCCGGCGGCACTTCGTCGAGGTGATGGGTCACGAGGAGGAGCGGCGGGGCATCGGTGTCGGTCGTCAGTTCGGCGAGGGCACCCACGAGTTGTTCGCGGCCGCCGAGGTCGAGCCGGGCGCTGGGCTCGTCGAGCATCAGCACTCCGGGGTCGTTCATCAGGGTTCGCGCCAGGAGGACGCGCTGTTGCTCTCCGGATGACAGGGTCGCCAGTGGCTTCTCGGCCGCCCACCCGACCCCCATCCGGTCGAGGCAGTCGACCGCACGCCGCTCGTCGTCGACGGTGTAGCGGTGCCACCAGGGCTCGAGGGCCGCGTTCTTGGCCGTCATCACGACATCGGTGCAACGGAGTTCGCCGCGGAGATCGGCCGCGAGCATCGCCGACATGTATCCCACGCGTCGACGCAACTCGCGCACGTCGCACCGACCGAGCCGCTCGCCGAGGACCTCGACCGTCCCGGCCGACGGGTGTTCGTAGAGCGATGCGATGCGCAGCAGTGTGGTCTTCGCAGAGCCGTTGGCCCCCACGATCAGCCAGCGCTCCGACCGACGCACCGTCCAGTCGAGGGGAGCGAGGATCACCCGCTCGTCGCGGATGAAACTCACGCCCTTGAGGCGGAGCACGACGTCGGGACTGGCAGCCATCGGGCTCCGACGCTAACGGCTGGAGTCGTCGGGCCGGAATCCGTTGGGGCACACTGCCCCTGTGGGGAGTGACGCAGGGCAGCCGGGGAGCGGGGGAGCCGACCGATGAGCGGACTCGCCGCGCCCTTGGCCGAGGTGCTCGGGGCCTCCGACGTCGAGGAACCGACGCGCCTGTCGGGCGGCGCCTCTCGCGAGACGTTCCGGTTCCGGGCCGACGGTCGGCCGCTGATCCTCCAGCGTCAGCGCGCAGGCGACGTGCGCGACATGGGTGTCGAGGCGGCGGCATTGACGGTGGCGCGTGCCGGCGGGGTGCCGGTGCCCGAACTCGTCGCCTCGTCGAACGTGCCGAGTGAGATCGGTTCGGCGTACATGGTCCTCGGGTGGGTGGAGGGTGAGACGATCGCCCGCAAGATCCTGCGCGACGACCGCTTCGCCCATGCCCGCGAGGTACTTCCGGCGCAGTTCGGGGCAGCCCTCGCTCGTCTCCACCGTCTCGATCCTGCGTCAGTGCCGGGCCTGACCAGCGGCGACCAGGTCCGCCAGTACCGCGAGGTGTTCGATTCTTTCGGCGACCCACACCCCGCCTTCGAGTTGGCGTTCCGTTGGCTCGAGCAGAACCGTCCACCGGCGAGCGAGCCACGTGTCGTGCACGGCGACTTCCGCCTCGGCAACGTGATGGTCGACGAGCAGGGTCTGGCCGCGATCCTCGACTGGGAGCTGGTCCACGTCGGAGACCCGATGGAAGACCTCGGCTGGTTGTGCGTGCGCGCCTGGCGCTTCGGTGGCGATCGTCGTGTCGCCGGGCTCGGCGATCTCCGGCAGTTGTGCGACGCCTATGCCGCAGAGGCAGGTGTGGAGGTCGACCTCGACGTCGTGCGGTGGTGGGAGGTCCTCGGGACGCTCAAGTGGGGGATCATGTGCATGATGCAGGCCAACGTCCACCTCTCGGGTGCATCACGCAGCCATGAGTTGGCGGCCATCGGCCGGCGTGTCTGCGAGAACGAGTACGACCTGTTCCTCGCGCTGGAGGGTCGCTGGTGAGCCTGCACGACGCCCCGTCGGTGGCGCAGATCGTCGAGGCCGTACGCGAGTGGATCGAGCGCGACGTCCTGACCGGCACCACCGGACGTCTCCAGTTCCACGCCCGGGTCGCCATGAACATGTTGGCGACGGTCGAACGTGAACTCGCCGTCGGTGCGGAGCAGGAGGCCGCACACCTCGCTCGGCTGACGTCGCTCGGCTGCGCCGATGACGCCGAGTTGTCGGCGCGCATCCGCTCGGGCGAGCTCGACGATCGACTCGACGAGGTGCGCGTGGCCGTGCGTGCGAGCGTTCTCGACAAACTTGCGGTCGCCAATCCCCGCTACATCGACGAGCGGAGCGCCGACCCCTCCTGAGCGGTTGCGGCCGAGGTGCGCCGCAACGCTCGAACTGGTCATGGGAGAACGACACTGGGCGTCGCTCTGACCGGACCAGTTCAGGGGATCGGGCCTCGCAGGGCTCAGGCGCGGTCGCGGGCCGGGCGGGGCGGGGCGACCGGCTGCCCGGCGGCGAGCTGACCGCACGCGGCGTCGATGTCGGTGCCACGGTTCCGGCGGACGGTCGCGTTCACGCCGAGGTCGACCAGGCGCGCATGGAATTCGGCGACGCGTCGCGGTGACGAACCGACCGTCGGGTACCCGGGTGTCGGGTTGAGCGGGATGATGTTGACGTGGGCCGGGAGATGGAACCGGCGCGTGAGGCGCGCCAGTTCGGCGGCGTCGGAGTCGCGATCGTTGACCCCGGCGATCAGCGCCCACTCGAACGAGAGGCGCCGACCCTTGGCGGCGAGGTACTCGGCGCACGCCTCCATGAGGTCGTCGATCGGGTAGCGCCGGTTGATCGGCACCAGCTCGTCGCGCAGGGTGTCGTTGGCGGCGTGCAGCGAGACGGCGAGGTTCACCGGGAGCGGCCGTGTCGCGAGCGTGCGGATACCGGGGATGAGTCCGACGGTGCTGATCGTGAGGTGGCGCGCCGACAGCCCGAGCGCACCGTGCAGGCGCTCGACCGACGACCACACGGCGGCCTCGTTGGCCATCGGTTCGCCCATGCCCATGTACACGACGTTGGCGAGTCGGCGGCCCATGCCGCGGGCCTCGCGGGCCGCCAGCACGACCTGCTCGACGATCTCACCGACGGTGAGGTGCCGGGTGAAACCAGCCTGACCTGTGGCGCAGAACCCGCAGGCCATGGCACACCCGGCCTGGCTGCTCACGCACACCGTGACACGGTCGGGATAGAGCATCAGCACCGTCTCGACCCGGCTCCCGTCGTGGAGTTCCCACAGGTACTTGACGGTGTCGCCCGAGTCGCTGACCCGCCGGACGACCTGGGTGAGCGCGTGCGGGAGCGCTGTCTCGACCCGTTCGCGCAGTGCCTTGGGGAGCGCGGTGATCTCGGCCGGCGGGGCGAGCTGGGTGTAGAGGCCGTCCCACACCTGGTCGAGCCGGTACCGGGGCTCACCCTCGAGGAGGGTGGCCAGTTCGGCTCGATCAGGGGTGTACAGCGAGGTCACGCCACCTCGGCGGCGAGAGCGTCGTACGAGGCGATGCGCGAACGAGCGACGTCGAGGCTCGCGGTCCAGAACGCCTGGTCGGTGATGTCGAAGCCGAACACTGCAGCGAGTTCCTCGGCGGTGTTCATCCCTGCCCGCGAGAGGGCGTCGTCGTAGTGCTGGCGGAAGCGCTCGGGGTCGGCTTGGTACTGGGCGTACAGGCCGAGTCCGAAGAGCAGGCCGTAGGTGTAGGGCCAGTTGTAGAAGTGCGAGCCGTAGTAGTGCGGCTTGACGACCCACATGTACGGGTGGGCGGTCGACTGGTCGAGGCCGTCGCCGTAGGCGTCGTGCTGGGCCTGGAGCATGATCTCGTTCAGCTCGCTCACGCCGAGCGTGCGTCGCTGGCGGCGGGCGAAGACCTCGGTCTCGAACAGGAACCGACTGTGGATGTCGACGACGACCTGCGTGGTGCCCTGGAGGTCGACGTCGAGCAGCGACAGGCGGTCTCGTCCTTCGAGGCGGCCGAGGCCCTCCTCGACCACCAGCGTCTCGCAGAAGATGCTCGCCGTCTCGGCCAGCGCCATCGGCAACGCACGCTGGAGCGGCGTGCGATGGGCGAGTTGGGTGTTGTGGTAGGCGTGGCCGAGCTCGTGGGCCGTGGTCTGGGCGGAGTCGACACTGCCGCTCCAGTTGAGGAACACGAGCGAGCGGTCGTCGACGAAGGGCATGCAGAACGCACCGCCCTGCTTGCCGGGTCGGGGACCGGCGTCGATCCAGCGGCCCTCCACGGCGCGGTCGACGAGCCCGGCAAGCGTGCCCCCGTACGACGCGAAGGCCGTCCGCACGATCTGCAGGCCCTGGTCCCACGAGATCGCGGCGGGAGCGAAGGGGAGCGGGGCGAACATGTCGTACCAGGGGAGCGCACCGTCGTGACCGTGGAGCCTGGCCTTCGAGCGCATCCAGGCGCGGAAGTCGGGGAGAGACTCGACGATCGCGGCGTGCATCGCCTCGAACGTGGGTCGGCTCACGCTGTTGGAGAAGAGCGAGGCGTCGAGCGGGCTGTTCCAGCCGCGACGCCGGTTGACCACGTTGGCCTCGCCCTTGACACCGTTCATCGCGGCCGCGCACACGGGGGCCACCGTCGGCCAGGCGGCCATCTCGGCGTCGTAGGCCGCGCGGCGGACGGCGGCATCGGCATGCGATGCCAGACCGCGGACGGCGGCCATCGGGAGGACCTTGGCACCGTCGGGGAGGGCGACCTCGGTGGTGAGCTGCGAGGTGACGACGCTGTGGAGCTGATCCCAGGCCGACGAGCCGGTGGCGACCAGTTCGGCGTAGAGGCCTTCCTCCGCCTCGGACATCTGGTGGGCAGCGCGGGCGGCGAGCTTCTCGAGCGGTCCGCGGTGCTGGAGCACCTCCTCGCTCACGGTGGCGAGCTGCTCGACGCCGAGCGCGGCCATCCACTCGGCGAGTCGGGCGGTGAGCGGGCGGCGCCGGTTGGCGGCCATCGAGAACTCGGCCATCAGCCCTTCGGCGCGCTCGTCGAAGGTGTCGGTGCTCGTGGTCGAGTAGATGTACGCCTCGGTGACGTCGGAGTGCGAGACCCCCTCGTTGAGAGCACGGATCACTTCGTCGGCGACGCGCCCGTCGTCGGCCGTGACCGGTCGAGGTTCGACCGCCCGGATGCCGTGGTGATCGAAGAGTGCCTCGAGGCGTCCGATGTCGGAGCCGTGACGCTCCATCGCATCCTGGAACGAGCGGCTCTCGAACGACTCGTGCACGTCTCCGACGTGCCAGCGGGGAAGATCGTGATCGATCGACAAGGGGAGTCTCCTGTCAGCGTGGGTCGAGGTGGTAGGCCACGTCGGTACGGGTCGGGGCGAAGCCGAGGTGCTCGTACATCGTCACGGCACCGACGTTGTCGGCGTCGACGTACAGCATCCCGCGGGTTGCGCCCTTCCGTTGCAGGTACTGCAGGCCGGCCACGGTGAGCGCCCTGCCGAGACCGAGGCCGTGGAAGTCGGGATGGACGGCGATCACGTAGATCTCGCCGACGATCGCGGCGTGGAGGGCGAAGGGGTTGGCGGGCTTGTGGAGCTTGGTCCAGCAGAAACCGGCGAGTCGACCGTCGCGCTCGTGGAGGAGGAACCCGTAGTTGTCGAACCACGGGGCGCGCTGACGCTGGCGGAGAACGTCGGGGGTCCAGCCGCCCTGCTCGCCGTGCCACGAGAACGCCGCGTTGTTGACCTCGAGCCAGGCGTCGTCGTCGGTGCCGGGTCGGAACGGCCGGGTGACCAGAGCCGAGCCGGAGCCCGCGCTCGTGGTGCTGTCGTCGAGCGGGAGCGAACGGGTCATCTGCAGGAGGCGCCGACCGGGTGACATCCCGAGGACGCGGGCAGCGGCGTCGTGGCGTTCCTCGCCAGGGGTCCACCACGTGATGGCACAGCCCGACGGGACATTGCCGAGCAGAACGGTGAGCATCTCGGTGGTCAGTTCGAGCGGGGAGTCGGGTCGGGTCACGCAGCCGACGACCACGCCGGCATGGCCCACCGACATCTGGGCGTAGCCCGTGACGGCACCGAGGGCGCCGTCGGCGAGGGCCTCGCGGGCGACGAGGGCGACGAACCCCTCGACCGGATTGAGCGTCGACCCCTCGCGGAGGTCGCTGAGCAGATGGTCGTCGAGGGTGTCGCCACCGTTAGCGGCGACGGCATCGAGGAAGGCGGTGACCTCGCGACGGGCGGCATCGTCGAGGATGCGCGTCGGGGTCATCTGCTCCATCGGGCAGAGGCTACTGCCGCGCCGTATGGTGAGACGATGGCACGGGCTCGGCGGATCTCGAGTGCACGCGCACGGCGCGAGCGGACGCGGGAGATCCATCGTCGCCTGACCGAGGAGTTCCCCGTCGCCGTGTGCGAACTCGACCACGAGACTCCGTTCCAGTTGCTCGCGGCGACGATCCTCTCGGCCCAGTGCACCGACGTGCGGGTGAACATGGTGACGCCGGCGTTGTTCGCCCGGTACCCCGATGCCGCGGCGTTGGCGGCGGCGAACCCGACCGAGCTCGAGCAGATCATCCGGTCCACGGGCTTCTACCAGAGCAAAGCCCGGAACCTGATGGGGATGGCCAACGGCCTCCTCGACCGGTTCGGGGGAGAGGTGCCGCACGATCTCGACGACCTCGTGACCCTGCCCGGGGTGGGTCGCAAGACGGGCAACGTGGTGCGGAGCGTGGTCTTCGACCTCCCCGGCCTTCCGGTCGACACCCACGTCGGGCGCCTCTCCCGACGGCTTGGAATCACCGAGGAGGACGACCCGGTCAAGGTCGAGTACGAACTGAACTCGTACCTGCCGCCCGAGGAGTGGGGCTCGTTCAGTCTCCGTCTGATCCTGCACGGTCGGCGGACCTGCGATGCTCGAGCTCCCCGCTGCGGCGGATGTGCGCTGGCCGACCTGTGCCCGGCGTTCGACGCGACCCGTTAGGAACTGCGGCGCTGCAGCGACCCCGTCAGGTGGCCTTGGCCGCGCGCCGGACGAGGCGGGCCGCGGTGCGCAGGGCGCGCTCGGCCTCGACCAGCGCGCTCACCACGTCGCCGCGGTCGGCGGCGACATAGGGCGGGAGCATCGCCCCGACCTCCTCGTGGTAGCGCTCGAGGTGGTCGGCCATCACGGCGAGGGCGGGTCCGGGGCTGGTCATAACTCACAGTCTGCCCGCGAGGGGCGATGGCTAGGGTGGAACGCGTGCCCCGTGTCCCCGTACGCGACGACCTCCGTGCCCTGGAGGGCTACCACAGCCCGCAGGTGACGGTCGACGTACGACTGAACACGAACGAGTCACCGTTCCCCCCGCCCGCCGCCTGGTCGGAGGCGTTTGCCGCCGAGCTCGCGCATGTCGACTGGCACCGGTACCCCGACCGTGGGGCCACCGCCCTGCGTGCCGCGATCGCGGCACACCACGGTGTGTCACCGCGCCAGGTGTTCGTGGCCAACGGCAGCAACGAGGTGCTTCAGACCCTGCTGCTGACGTTCGCCGGAGCCGGCCGCACCGTCGCCACGTTCGAGCCGACGTATCAGCTCCACGCGCACATCGCCCGCCTCACGGGAGCGACGGTCGTGGAAGGGGAGAGGGCGGCCGACTTCTCGCTCGATCTCGCCGAGGTGCGCCGCGTGATCGGCTCGGGTCGTCCGGCGGTCACGTTCCTGTGCACCCCGAACAACCCCACCGGGCTCGTCGAGCCCGAGGTGAACGTGCGCGAGGTGCTCGGGCTCGTGTCGGCCCTGCCCACCCCGGGTCTGCTGGTGGTCGACGAGGCCTACGGTCAGTTCGCCGACTGGTCGGCCGTCGGATCGGTCGATGACGACACCCCGATGGTGGTCGTGCGTACCTTCTCGAAGACGTGGTCGATGGCGGCGAGCCGTCTGGGCTACGCGATCGGGCCGTCGTGGCTCGTCGACGAACTCGACAAGGTCATCCTGCCGTACCACCTCGACGCGGCCAAGCAGATCGCCGGCTGCCTCGCCCTGGAGTTCGGAGCCGAGATGGACGAGCGCGTGCGGTTCGTCGTCGGTGAGCGCGAGCGGATCGCGACGACGCTCCAGACCCTCGATGTTGACCTGGTTCCGAGCGGAGCCAACTTCATCCTGTTCCGTCCGTGCTCGCAGCCGGGCCGGGTCGTGTGGCAGGGACTGCTCGACCGGAGCGTGCTGATCCGCGACTGTTCGGGCTGGCCGCGTCTGGCCGACTGCCTGCGCGTCACGATCGGTACGCGCGAGGAGAACGACCGCTTCCTCACCGCACTCACGGAGGTTCTCGGATGACCACTCGGCCGCGCCGCTCGGCGACCCGCTCGCGGGTGACCAAGGAGACCTCGATCGACCTCGCCATCGACCTCGACGGAGCGAGTCACGACGGTGCCAGTGTCGACGGGGCCAGAGTCGACGGTGTCAGTGTCTCGACGGGTCTGCCGTTCTACGACCACATGCTCGAACAGGTCGGCCGCCACGGTGGGTTCGGCCTGCGGATCGCCGCCACCGGCGACCTGCACATCGACTCGCACCACACGGTCGAGGACGTCGCGATCGCGCTGGGCGAAGCGTTCCGCGAGGCACTCGGCGACAAGGCAGGCATCCGTCGCTTCGCCAGTGGCCTATTCCCGCTCGACGAGGCGCTCGTCGAGATCGCCCTCGACCTCTCGGGCCGCCCGTACGTCGTGTGGGACGTGCCGATGCCCGAGGTGCTGCCGCTCGGGAACCCGCCGTTCGACCCGCAACTCGCCGAGCACGCCATGCACTCGTTCGCCACCGCCGCGGGTATCACGCTCCACGTGCGGCTGTGTCACGGCACGAACGTGCACCATGTGATCGAGGCCGCGTTCAAGGGGCTCGCCCGGTGCTTGCGCGATGCCGTGCGCGTCGAGGGCGGGGGAGTTCCCTCGACCAAGGGCGTCCTGTGACGGCAGTCGCGACCGGGCCGCTCGTCGCGGTGCTCGACTACGGGATCGGCAACCTGCGTTCGGCCCAGAAGGCACTCCAGGCGGTCGGCGCCGATGCCCGACTCACCGCCGATCCGGGGCTGGCACGGGAGGCCGCCGCCGTCGTGCTGCCCGGCGTGGGCGCGTTCGGGGCCTGCATGCGGGCGCTCCGTGGAGCAGGCCTCGAGGAGGTCGTCCACGAGTCGGTCGGCTCGGGTCGGCCGTTCCTCGGCATCTGTGTGGGGATGCAGATGCTGTTCTCCGGGAGCGACGAAGACCCCGACGATGTGGGCCTCGGCATCATCCCGGGCCGGGTGCAGTGGATCACCGACACCCTCCCGCGGCCGCAGATGCAGTGGAACCGACTCCACGTGGAGTGCGCGGACCCCCTCGTGGAGGGTCTCGGCGACGAGCCGTGGGTCTACTTCGTCCACTCGCTGCACGGGGTGCCCGACGATCCGGCGGCCGTCGTGGCCACCTGCGAGTACGGCGGTCGGGTGAACGCCGTGTTCCGCTCACCGGCCCATGCGGCTGTCGCCGCGACCCAGTTCCACCCCGAGAAGTCGGGTGCGACCGGGCTGCACCTCCTGCGGAACTGGCTGGGGACGGTGGCGTCGTGAGTGACTCGTTCGTGACGGGCTCCGGCGAGACATTTCCGAGGGCCGAGCTGTACCCGGCGATCGACCTGCGTGATGGCAAGGTGGTGCGTCTGCTGCAGGGTGACTATGCGCAGCAGACGACCTACGGCGACGATCCGGTGGCTGTGGCACTCGGCTTCGCCGAGGCGGGCGCGACCTGGATCCATGTCGTCGATCTCGACGCGGCCCGCAGCGGGTCGCCCGTCAACCGTCCGGTGGTGGCGGCGATCGCCGCTGCGGTCGCCCGTGCGTCGGGAGGCCGGGCACGGGTGCAGACCGGTGGCGGCGTCCGATCGGTGGGTGACGCTCAGTCGCTGGCCGATGCGGGGGTCGCCCGAGTCGTGATGGGATCGGCAGCCGTCGCCGATCCGGCGCTCGTCGAGGTGGCGTCGGGTGTCGTCGACGTCGCCGTCGGACTCGACCACCGGTCGGGGGAGATCGCGGTGCACGGCTGGACCGAGGGCTCGGGTGTGGCGCTGTCCGATGCCCTCGGCTGGTTCCCGACAGCGGCGGCCTTCGTCATCACCGACATCTCGCGTGACGGCATGCTCGGCGGACCCGACATCGACGGACTGGCTGCCGCCGCGGCGGCCACCTCGATTCCGGTGATCGCCAGTGGCGGGGTCGCCACTCTCGACGACGTTGCGGCGCTCGGGCGGGTCAAGGGCATCGCCGGGGTCATCACCGGCAAGGCGCTGTACGAAGGCCGGTTCACCGTGGCCGAAGCGTTGGCGGTGCTGCGATGAGCGGGAGCACCGCGTGATCGCGGCCCGGGTCATCCCGTGCCTCGACGTGACCGGCGGGCGCGTCGTGAAGGGGGTCAACTTCGTCGGGCTGCGCGATGCGGGTGACCCGGTCGAGTTGGCTGCGCGTTACGACGCGGAGGGTGCCGACGAACTGGTCTTCCTCGACATCACCGCGAGCAGCGACGGTCGGGCGACGATGGTCGACATGGTCGAGCGCACGGCCGACCAGGTGTTCATCCCGTTCACCGTGGGCGGGGGGATCCGTAAGGTCGCTGACGCACGCACCATGCTCCGGGCCGGTGCCGACAAGGTGAGTGTCAACACTGCGGCATTCGATCGCCCGGCGCTGATCGAGGAGATCGCTGCCGAGTTCGGGGCGCAGTGCTGCGTGGTTGCCATCGACGCCAAGTGGCGTGCCGACGGAGTGGGCTGGGAGGTGTTCCTGCACGGTGGGCGCACCCCGACCGGTGTCGACGCCGTCGAGTGGGCAGTGCGAGCGGTGGCCCTCGGTGCGGGGGAGATCCTGCTCACCTCGATGGACCGCGACGGCACCAAGGCGGGCTTCGACCTCGAACTCACCCGCGCCATCACGTCGGCCGTGGGTGTACCGGTGATCGCGAGCGGAGGTGTCGGCACGCTCGACCACCTCGTGGAGGGCGTGACGGTGGGCGGCGCGACGGGTGTGCTCGCCGCCAGCATCTTCCACTTCGGCGAGCACACGATCGCCGAGGCCAAGGCCGCGATGACGGCGGCAGGAGTGCGCGTCAGGCCGGTGGGGTCGTGACCGCCGACGCCGCTCGGGTGCCGTGGGAGGTCGAGCCGTTCGCCGTCGTCGACGGCGGTCTGTCGACCGTCCTCGAGGAGCTCGGCGAACAGCCCAAGGGTCTGCTCTGGACGGCTGAGGCGCTGCTCGACCGGCCGCACGTGCTCGAGGCGGCGCACGCGGCCTTCGTCGCAGCGGGCGCCGACGTCGTCATCACCGCCAGTTATCAGGCGAGTGTGCCGGGTCTCGTGGCCGCTGGCCTGACCTCGGAGGAGGCTCGTCGGGCTCTCGGCCGTACGACGTCGCTCGCCCGGTCGTCGGGCGCTCGCTGGGTGGCCGCATCGGTTGGGCCGTTCGGCGCGTACCTCGCCGACGGGAGCGAGTACCGCGGCGACTACGTGACGGCAGGGTCGGCGACGTGGGAGCAGATCCGGGCGTTCCACCGCGAGCGGCTCGAGATCCTGGTCGACAGCGGGCCCGACCTGTACGCCGTCGAGACCATTCCGCTCGCCGCCGAAGCAGAGATCGTGGTGGAGGAACTCCGTCGGCTGACCGATGCGCCGGCGTGGGTCACGTTCTCGTGCCGCGATGGTTCGACCACCTGTGGCGGAGATTCCTTGGTCGCCGCGGCTCGGGCGGTGGCTGCGGGGGTCGACGCGGTGGGGCTGAACTGCACGGCGCCTCTCCACGTGGAGCGGGCGTTGCTCGAACTCGGAGCCGTCGAGGGTGGAGCAGACCCCGTGCCGCTGGTGGTCTACCCGAACCACGGTGCCGAATGGGACGCAGCGCACAAGTGCTGGATCGGGCCGACGGGCGGCAGCGAGCTGGCGACGATGGCCGCACGGTGGGCCGAACTGGGCGCGCGCCTCATCGGCGGGTGCTGTGGGGTCGGCACGGCAGGTGTCGCGGCGCTGGCGGCCGAGCGTCTCCGGCTCGCGGGTCTCGCGTCCTCCTAGAGTGGGGCCATGTCGAAGAACAAGATGCAGTACCGCCGGCTGGGCCAGAGCGGACTCCAGGTGTCGGTCCTCTCCTTCGGGTCGTGGGTGTCGTTCGACGCCCAGATGAAGGACGACATGGCGCTCGAATGCATGCAGGCGGCGTTCGACGCGGGCTGCAACTTCTTCGACAACGCCGAGGTCTACGCCGGTGGCGAGAGTGAGGCGATCATGGGTCGCGTCCTGCGCGACCTCGGCTGGAAGCGCCACGAGTACGTGGTGAGCACGAAGTTCTTCTGGGGCATCCACGGCAGCACCCCGAACATGCGGAACACGCTCAACCGCAAGTACCTCATGCAGGCGATCGATGCCTCGCTCGAGCGGTTCGGTCTCGACTTCGTCGACATCGCCTACTGCCACCGCCCCGATCCGTTCACCCCGCTCGAGGAGACCGTGTTCGCGATGAGCGACATGGTGACCCAGGGCAAGGCCCTCTACTGGGGGACCAGCGAGTGGTCGGCCGACGAGATCCGCGCCGCGTGGCTCCTCGCCGACCGTCACCACCTCCACAAGCCCGTCGTCGTGCAGCCGCAGTACAACCTGCTGACGCGTGACCGGGTCGAGAAGGAGTACGCCCGCCTGTACGACGACATCGGTCTCGGCACCACCATCTGGAGCCCGCTCGCGTCGGGTCTGCTCAGCGGCAAGTACCGCGACGGAGTGCCGGCCGACAGCCGCGGGGCCCTCCCCGGTTACGAGTGGCTCGCCGAGCGCCTCTCCGACGAGCGCTCGCTGGCCAAGGTCGAGCGTCTCCGCCCGATCGCCGAGGAGCTCGGCTGCTCGATGGCGCAGATGGCGATCGCCTGGTGCGCGTCGAACCCGCGTGTGAGCACGGTGATCACCGGCGCGTCGCGTCCGTCGCAGGTGCTCGAGAACTTCGCGGCGCTCGACGTCCTGCCGCTCCTCACGCCCGAGGTGCTGGCACGCATCGACACGGCGGTGTCCGGCCGGTGAGGTCGACCCTCGAGGAACTCCTCGCGGCGGGGAGGGTGCTGCTGGCCGACGGTGCGACCGGCACCAACTACTTCGCGGCAGGCCTCGAGGCGGGTGAACCTCCCGAGTTCTGGAACGAGCAGCATCCCGAGCGGGTGGCCGCTCTCCATCAGGCCTTCGTCGACGCCGGCTCCGACATCGTGCTGACGAACACCTTCGGGTGCAACCCGCACCGACTCAAGTTGCACGGCGCCCAGGAGCGTGCAGGCGAGATCGCCGCGACGGCCGCACGGATCGCCCGTGGTGTGGCCGACGCCAGCGAGCGGCCGGTCGTCGTGGCCGGTTCGGTCGGGCCGACGGGCGAACTCTTCGAGCCGATGGGCGCCCTCACGCACGAGGCAGCGGTCCGCTCGTTCGCCGTCCAGATCGCCGGTCTGCGCGAGGGCGGCGCCGACGTGGTCTGGATCGAGACGATGTCGAGCGCCGAGGAGGTCCACGCCGCAGCCTCCGCTGCCGTGGCCGAGGGGATGCCCTGGGTGGCGACCTGCTCGTTCGACACGGCGGGCCGCACGATGATGGGCATCCTGCCGTCGCAACTGCCGGCGATCGTCGCCACCGAGCCCGTCGCGCCGTTGGCCATCGGTGCGAACTGCGGAGTCGGAGCGCCCGACATCCTGGTCTCGGTGCTCGAGATGGCCGGGTCGTCGGTTCCGGTGGTGTGCAAGGGCAACTGCGGCGTCCCGCAGTTCGTGGGCACCGAGATCGTCTACTCGGGCACCCCCGACTTGATGGCCCGGTACGCCGTGCTCGCCGCCGATGCCGGCGCGCGGATCGTCGGAGGTTGCTGTGGCACGACTCCTGCGCACCTGGCCGCGATGCGGTCGGCACTCGATGCCCGGGTTCCCGGAGCGCGGCCCGAACTCGACCGGATCGTCGCCGAGGTCGGTCCGCTGACCAACTCGATGCCCGGCGCGGCGGGTCACGGCGGAGAACGACGCGGACGACGGGCACGGCCGAGCGGCGAGTGAGAGAGCGCGGTACCCTGCCGCCCGTGGCGACCGACGAGGAAAAGCTCCCCATCAAGATGCTCAACGACCGGGTGCTGGTCCGCATCCCGGAGCGCGACGGCGAGCGGCGCTCGTCGGGCGGCATCCTGATCCCCGCCACGGCCCAGATCTCGAAGCGGCTCACGTGGGCCGAGGTCGTGGCCGTCGGACAGAACGTCCGCTCGGCCGAGATCGGCGACCGCGTGCTGTTCAGCCCGGAGGACCGGTACGAGGTCGAGGTCGGCGGCAACGACTACATCATGTTGCGCGAGCGCGACATCCACGCCGTGGCGGCGAGCCGGATCGAGACCCACACGGGCCTGTACCTGTAAACCCCTGCGAGGCCCCGAGCTCGGCGTCGTAGCATGACGGCATGCCCGAGGCCCTTCCCCTCCGCGCCACCGACGAGCAGCTCGCGTCGGTGCGCTACGACGCCAGCGGCCTCGTCCCGGCGATCGCCCAGGACGTCGCCACCCGTGCGGTGCTGATGATGGCCTGGATGAACGCGGAGACGCTGCGCCTGACCCTCGACGAAGGTCGGATGGTCTACTGGAGCCGCAGTCGTCAGGAGGTCTGGCGCAAGGGCGACACGAGTGGCGACCGGCAGTTCGTCCGCGAGGCCTACTACGACTGCGACGGTGACACGCTGCTGTTCCTCGTCGAGCAAGAGGGCCGCGGCGCCTGCCACACGGGCGACTACACCTGCTTCCACCGGGCGTTCGGAGCCTGACGGTGGCGCTGCGGATCCGACCGACGAAGGAGGAGTTCGTCGCCCTCGCGGCCGATCACACGGTGGTGCCGATCTGGGCCGAACTGCTGGCCGACGTCGAGACCCCTGTCTCGGCGTACATGAAGCTCGTGGGCGACGGTGAGGGGTTCCTCCTCGAGTCGGTCGAGCACGGCGAGCGATGGGGGAGGTACAGCTTCATCGGCCACGACCCCGTCGCCACGTTCGAGTTGCGCAACGGAACGCTCACCAAGACCGGGCAGCACCTCAGCGCCGACATCCCGCTCGACAAGGGCATCCTCGCCGCCCTCGACGCGATCGTGGCGGCCTACCGGGCGCCCGTCATCCCCGAACTGCCGCCGCTGCAGGGTGGCGTGATGGGGTTCCTGGGTTACGACGTCGTGCGCGAGGTCGAGGACCTTCCGTCACCGCCCACCGACGACCGCGGCCTGCCCGACGCGGTGATGGGCATCATCGGTTCGATGGCGGCGTTCGACCACCTTCGTCAGCGCATCTTCCTCATCGAGAGCGTCCCAGTGCTCGATCTCGCGGCGGAGAGCGTCGAGCAGTTGCACGGCGAGGCGGTCGAGCGGATCCACGCAGCGGCCGCCCGACTCGCGACCCCGCTCGCCACGCCGAACATCGAACCGCCCGAGGCAGGTGAGTCGGTGGGTGAGGTGCGCAGTTCGATGCCGGCCGGCGCCTACCAGCGGGCCGTCGAAGTGGCCAAGGAGCACATCCTCGCCGGCGACATCTTCCAGGTGGTGCTCTCGCAGCGGTACGACATCGACCTCGGCGCCGACCCGTTCGACTTCTACCGGGTGCTGCGACAGGTCAACCCCAGCCCGTACATGTACTTCCTCCGCAACGAGGGCATCACCATCGCGGGGAGTTCGCCCGAGCCGATGGTGCAGGTGCAGGGTCGGACCGTCATCAGTCGACCGATCGCCGGCACCCGTCGACGGGGTCGGACCGAGGACGACGATCGGCGGATGGCGGGCGAACTGCTCGAGAACCCGAAGGAGGTCGCCGAGCACGTGATGCTGGTCGACCTCGCCCGCAACGACGTCGGACGCGTCGCCGAATTCGGCACCGTGCACGTCGACGAACTGATGTCGCTCGAGCGGTACAGCCATGTCATGCACCTCACCTCGCAGGTGAGCGGCACCCTGCTCGAAGGTCGCACACCGATCGACGTCCTACGGGCGACCCTCCCGGCCGGCACGGTCAGCGGCGCCCCCAAGGTGAGGGCGATGGAGATCATCGACGCGCTCGAACCCGTCAAGCGCGGGCCGTACGCGGGAGTCGTGGGCTACGTCGACTTCAACGGCAACCTCGACACGGCGATCGCCATCAGGACGATGTTCGCCGGTGCACACGGCGCGTCCTTCCAGGCCGGCGCGGGAGTCGTGGCCGACTCGATCCCCGACGAGGAAGACCTCGAGTGCCGCAACAAGGCTGCTGGTCTGTTGGCGGCCGTTCCCGCAGCGCGTCGGATGGCTGCACAACGCGAGGGGCGCGCGACATGAGCGACATCTACGAGCCGCCGGCCGGAGCGCAGCGCGACGCAGTCCGGGTGACCGGGCCAGGGGCCACCGCCTACCTCCAGTCGCAGGCCTCGCAAGACATCTCGCGTCTCGCCGTCGGTGAGCGCGTCTGGACCTTCTTCCTCCAGCCGACGGGCCGGATCGACGTCCTGGCGCGGGTGACACGTGAGAGCGACGACTCCTACGTCATCGACACCGATGGCGGGTTCGGCGACGTGCTCGAGGCGCGCCTGCGACGGTTCTTCATCCGCGTCGCGGCCACGATCACCCGGGTCGAGTCACTGGTCGCCGCCGACGCTGCCGTCACCGACACCGACATCGACGCCGACACAGCGCGGCGTGTCGCCGCGGGGTGGCCCGCGATGGGGCGTGAGATCGTGCCGGGCGAGGTGATTCCGGCCGAGACCGGGATCGTCCCGCTCACGGTCGACTTCCGCAAGGGCTGCTACCCGGGGCAGGAACTGGTCGAACGGATGGACAGTCGCGGTGCCACGGCTCCGCGGCAGTTGCGCGTGTTGCCCGTCGACGAGGTGCCCGAGGGCCTCGTCCCGACGAGCGTCGCGGGCGGACTCGCCCTGGTCTACGTCCCGCGTTCGTGAGGCTGACGACCCGTCGCCACGGGGCGGCGGAGTTCGGCGTGGCGATCGACGAGCGCAGCGAACTGCGCGGCCGGTAGGTCGCGACGTGCTGATGCGAGCCATGCCCGGCTCGTGGCGTCGTCGCCCCCGATCGCCGCGCACCGGGCCACGTCGATGGCGAGGAGCGGTGCACGGAACGACGAGTACGCAGCGGCCGCGACGAGTCCGGCACGGTGCGTCTCTCCGACCGTGATGAGCACCTCGGCGAGTGCGTGCGCCGGCAGCGGCCGTCCGGCCGGCGGGAGTGGATCGGGGAGGAGGGCGACGACGGGACGCAAGGCATCGGCCGGGGCGGACTCCGGTGGCCACCACCGAGCAGGCGCCTGGCCGAGAGCGTCGCCCGTGCCGACACCGGCGATCAGGTCGTCGAGCACCAGACGGCGGGCGACCTCGGGCTGACCCTGCGCCAGTTGCTGGGCGGCCCGGAACCACGGCGACGGCACGCACCCGCGCGGGAAGTCGACCCGACCTCCCGCCCATGCGGCCACCTCCGCCGCTTCGAGCCGGTCGCGGACCTTGCCGGCGCGCACCCGACCCTTCTCGTCGGCGAACTGGGCGACGACAGTGAAGAGCGGGATCGCGGCGAACAACAGATACGGGAAATTGTCCGGATTGCTGCCGAGCCAGATGATCACGCTGAACGACAGCACGATGGTGACCACCTGCATGGCGCGGCGCGCGTGGCGCGGGGCGACGGCTTCGAGGAGCGCGAGCGCCACGTGGCCGCCGTCGAAGGGGAGAACCGGGGCGAGGTTGAGAGCGCCCAACACGGGGCCGGCCCACAACGCCGCGACGATCAGGGGGTTGTCCCAGTCGGGAGCGGTGAGCGACCCGCCCGTCGCAGCGGTGACAGCGAGCCACGCGACCGTTCCGGCAAGGACCTGTGCGAGGGGCCCGGCGAGAGCGATCGTGACGCGCTCTCCTCGGGTGAGGCGCCGAGTGGGTGTGAACGACGCGTATCCGGCCATGAAGTCGAGAGAGATCGACGCCCGAGCACCCGTCCGTCGGGCCGCGACCGCGTGACCGAGCTCGTGGACCAACGTGAAGGCGGCGACCAACACAGCGAACGGCAGTCCGAACTCCGGACCCTGCGCGGCGATGACGAGCAGCAAGAAGACGACGAATCCCGGCCGCACCTGCACCGGGAAACCGGCCAGTCGGAAGGCCGCTGCGGAGGAACCGGCCCGTGAGCGCACGCGGCGAGCCTAGGGGACGAGTTCTCACATCTGAGGTTCACCCGTAGACTCGCACCTCGTGTCGTACGTCTATTCATTTGATCACAAGCACCGTCGTCCTCCCATGGAGTACAAGGACCTCCTCGGAGGCAAGGGTGCCAACCTCGCCGAGATGACCAGCGTCCTGAAGCTGCCGGTGCCCCCGGGCTTCACGATCAGCACCGACGCCTGCCGCGCCTACATGGTGGGCGGCTGGCCGGAGGGCCTCGACGAGGAGATTGCCGCTCAGGTCTTCAAGCTCGAGAAGGCCATGGGCCGCAAGCTCGGCGACCCGTTCGACCCGCTGCTGGTCAGCGTGCGGTCGGGTGCCAAGTTCTCGATGCCGGGCATGATGGACACCGTCCTCAACCTCGGTCTCAACGACGAGAGCGTGAAGGGTCTCGCCCACGTCACGGGCGACGAGCGCTTCGCCTACGACAGCTACCGCCGCTTCATCGCCATGTACGGACGCATCGTCCTCGGCGTCGACGGCGAACTGTTCGAGCACCCGCTCGAGGAGGCCAAGCACAAGGCCGGTGCCAAGAGCGACGCCGACCTCACCGCTGCCGCCCTCAAGAAGCTCTGCACCCAGTACCAGGCCGTCGTCAAGAAGGCCACCAAGAAGCCCTTCCCGCAGAAGCCGCGCGAGCAGCTCCGTGGCGCGATCGAGGCCGTCTTCAAGAGCTGGAACGGCGCTCGTGCGGTGGCCTACCGCGTGCGCGAGAAGATCAGCCACGACCTCGGCACGGCCGTGAACGTCCAGACGATGGTGTTCGGCAACCGTGACGACAACTCGGGCACCGGCGTGGGTTTCACCCGCAACGCGGCGACCGGCGAGAACAAGCCCTACGGCGACTTCCTCGTCAACGCTCAGGGCGAAGACGTCGTGGCGGGTATCCGCAACACCGAAGACCTCGACCACATGAAGCTGCACTTCCCGGTGATCCACAAGGAACTGCTCGAGATCTTCGCCCGCCTCGAGCGCCACTACCGCGACATGTGCGACACCGAGTTCACCATCGAGCAGGGCAAGCTCTGGATGCTGCAGACCCGCGTCGGCAAGCGCACCGGCGCTGCCGCCCTGAAGATGGCCGTCGACATGACCCGCCAGCAGGGCAAGGGCAAGGCTGCGTGGTCGATCACCAAGCCCGAGGCGATCATGCGTGTCGCCGCCGAGCACCTCGACCAGGTCCTCCACCCGCAGTTCGCCAACAAGGGCAAGGTGTTGGCCAAGGGCCTCGCCGCCTCGCCGGGCGCTGCCGTCGGCAAGGTGTACTTCACCGCCGACGATGCCGTGTCGGCCGACGAGCGTGGCGAGAAGGTCGTGCTCGTCCGTAACGAGACGAGCCCCGAGGACGTCCACGGCATGATGATCAGCCAGGGCATCCTCACCGCTCGCGGCGGACTCGTCAGCCACGCTGCCGTGGTCGCCCGTGGTTGGGGAACGCCTGCCATCGTCGGCGCCGAGTCGGTGAAGATCGACGGCAAGAAGTTCACCGTCGGCGACGTGACCGTCAAGGAAGGCGACGTCATCAGCATCGACGGCACCACCGGCGAGGTCGTCCTCGGCGAGATGAAGCTCGCCGCCGCCGAGCCGCCGGCCGAGTTCCACACGATTCTCAAGTGGGCCGACCAGATCCGCAAGGGCAAGATGGGCGTGCGCGCCAACGCCGACACCGGCGACGACGCCACCAACGCCCGCGAGTTGGGTGCCGAGGGCATCGGCCTGTGCCGCACCGAGCACATGTTCCTCGCCCCCGACCGTCTCCCGGTCGTGCGCCGCATGATCCTCGCCTCGACCCCGGCCGAGGAGCAGGCTGCGCTCGAAGAGCTCGGCCGTGTCCAGCAGATCGACTTCGAGGAGATCCTCCTCGCCATGGACGGCCTGCCCGTCACCGTGCGTCTGCTCGACCCGCCGCTGCACGAGTTCCTGCCCTCGCTGGAGGAACTGCGCATCGAGCAGGCCGTGGCCAAGGCTGCGGGCAAGAACCTGAGCCCCACCAAGCGCGCCGAACTGAAGGCCGCCGAGGAGTGGGCCGAGCACAACCCGATGATCGGCACCCGCGGTGTCCGTCTCGGCGTGGTCAAGCCCGGCCTCTACGCGATGCAGGTGAAGGCCCTCATGGCCGCCGCCGCGGCGCTGCGCAAGAAGGGCAAGAACCCGATCGTCGAGGTGATGATCCCGCTGACCGTGACCCGCGAGGAGCTCTCGCTGGCCCGCAGCTGGGTCCAGGCCGAGATCGACAAGGCCGTCAAGGGCCTGAAGAACAAGCCCCACGTCACGATCGGCACCATGGTCGAGACCCCGCGTGCGGCGCTCTGTGCGGCCGAGATCGCGGAGGAGGCCGACTTCTTCTCGTTCGGCACCAACGACCTCACCCAGATGACGTTCGGCTTCAGCCGTGACGACATCGAGAGCAAGATGATGCCGGCGTACCTCGAGCAGGGCCTGCTCAAGCGCAACCCGTTCGAGACCATCGACCGTGGTGGCGTGGGCCAGCTCGTGAAGATGGCCTCGGCCTCGGGTCGCTCGGTGAAGAAGGGCCTCAAGCTCGGCGTCTGCGGCGAGCACGGTGGCGATCCCGAGAGCATCGCCCTGTTCCGTGAGGCCGGGCTCGACTACGTCAGCTGCAGCCCGTTCCGTGTGCCGATCGCCCGCCTTGCGGCGGCTCAGGCGATCCTCGGTGGCGGGAAGAGCGAGACCAAGTAGTTCCCTTCGGGGTACGTTGGGGGCAGTCCACGGACGACGTGGGCTGTCCCCCGACGGAGGTCGTCATGCAAGTACAGACTCGGCAGGGCCCTGCATACGGCGTGGCCCGCCTCACCCTCGCCCCCAACGAGCCGGTCAAGGTCGAAGCGGGAGCGATGATGGCGATGTCGGGCGGCGTGACGCTCGCTGCCAAGGCCGAGGGCGGCGTCATGAAGTCGCTCAAGCGTGCGGCGCTCGGCGGCGAGAGCTTCTTCGTCAGCACCTACACCGCACCTGCCCAGGGCGGGTTCGTCGACGTAGCAGCCCGGCTGCCCGGTGACCTCACGACCTACGACGTCACTCCCGGGAGGGCCCTCTTCATCCAGAAGGGCTCGTGGCTCGCCAACGACACGCACGTCTCCATCGACGCGCAGTGGGGCGGCTTCAAGAACATGTTCGGAGGGGAGGGCGGGTTCATCGTGCGCGCCGAGGGCCAGGGCACGGTGGTGTTCGCGTGCTACGGAGCGCTCGAGTGCTGGACCCTCGAGGCCGGTCAGGGCATCACCGTCGACTCCGGCCACATGGTCGCCTACGAGGACACCGTCACGATGGGGTTCCGCAAGGCCAGCGGTGGCGGTCTGATCCAGAGCTTCAAGAGCGGTGAGGGATTCGTGCTCGACTTCACCGGGCCCGGTCGCGTGTGGACCCAGACCCGAAACCCGAACGAATTGCTGAGCTGGATCTCGGCCACCCTCGGCACTGGCAACTCCGGCTCGGGCACCCCGCTCGCCGGAGCACTCGGCGGCCTGTTCGGTCGCGACTGACGCATGGCTCTCGTGGCGGCGTCCTCGACGCGTTCCTTCGTCTCCCTCGACGTCGCACCCGGCTGGTGGATCGGCCTGTTGGCCGTCATCGCCGTTCTCCTCCTCGTCGACCTCCTCGTGGTGCACCGCGAGGGGCACGTCGTCCACACCAAGGAGGCCGCCGTCGAGTCGGCGGTCTGGATCAGCATCGGACTCGCGTTCGGACTCGTGGTGTGGTGGGGCTTCGGCGGCTCGGCAGCAGGCGAGTACTACTCGGGCTACCTGATCGAGAAGAGCCTGAGCATCGACAACGTGTTCGTCTGGGCGCTGATCCTCAGCCACTTCTCGGTGCCGCAGAAGTATCAGCACCGGGTCCTGTTCTGGGGCATCTTCGGGGCGCTCGTCATGCGTGCGGTGTTCATCTTCGCCGGCGTGGCCCTGATCAACGCGTTCAACTGGGTGCTGTACGTGTTCGGTGCGTTCCTGCTCTACACGGCGGCGAAGTTGGTCGTGAAGGGCGACGAGCATGCCGACCCGTCGCAGGGTCGCTTCTACCGTTCGCTGCGGCGTGTCATCCCGATGACCGACGAACTGCACGGGCAGAGCATGTTCACCCGTGTGGGCGGGCATCGCGTGGGCACCCCGCTGCTCGCCGTCCTGCTGCTGATCGAGCTGACCGACGTCCTGTTCGCCGTCGACTCGGTGCCGGCCGTGCTGGCCGTCAGCCACGAGCAGTTCCTGGTCTTCTCGAGCAACGCCTTCGCGATCCTCGGCCTGCGCGCCCTGTACTTCCTGCTCGCCGACATGCACGCCCGGTTCAGCTACCTCCAGCAGGGTCTGGCGATCATCCTCGCCTTCGTCGGCGTGAAGATGATCGTGCACGACTGGTACCACATCCCGACGTGGCTCTCGCTCACGATCATCGCCCTCGTCCTCGCGGCGAGCATCGGCTTCTCGCTCCAGGCGACCGGCCGCGCCGACACGATCGAGCTCGACGAGGAACCACCGCCGCCCGACGAGAGGTGAGCCCGCTGTAGGGTGCGGCGATGGCCATCGTCGACGACGACATCGAGCGCGTACGCGCCGCTCTCGTTCTCTCCGACGTCGTCCAGCAGTACGTGGCGTTGCGCCGTGTCGGACGCAACTGGGTCGGCTTGTGCCCGTTCCACGCCGAGAAGTCGGGGTCGTTCAACGTCCGCGACGAGACGGGTCGGTACAAGTGCTTCGGCTGTTCGGCCGGTGGCGACGTGTTCAAGTTCGTGCAGGAGATCGAGCACATCGACTTCGTGACGGCGGTCGAACAACTGGCTGCCAAGGTCGGCATCCAACTCACCTACACGAGCGGGGGAGAAGGACGCGACCGCCAGCGACGCAAGGGTCTGATCGAGGCGATGGACCAAGCCGTCGAGTGGTACCACCAGCGACTGCTCACCGACCCGGCGGCGCGTCCGGCCCGCGATTACCTGCGTGCCCGCGGGCTGTCGGGTGACGTGGCCCGCCAGTTCCGCCTGGGCTGGGCGCCCGACGACTGGGATGCGCTCTGCAAGGGTCTGCGGCTCCCCGCCGACGTGCTGAAGGAGACCGGCCTCGGGTTCACCAACAAGGCCGGCCGACTGCAGGACGCGTTCCGAGCGCGCGTCATGTTCCCGATCTTCACCGAGAACGGCGACCCCGTCGCATTCGGGGGTCGGATCCTTCCCGGTAGCCCCGACCCGGCGAAGTACAAGAACTCCTCCGAAACGACGATCTACGCCAAGTCGAAGACCCTGTACGGCCTGCACTGGGCCAAGAACGACATCGTGGCCTCCGACGAGGTGATCGTCTGCGAGGGCTACACCGACGTGATCGGCTTCCATCGCTCCGGGGTGCGGCGCGCGGTCGCCACCTGCGGAACAGCGTTGACCGAGGATCACGTGCGACTGCTGAAGCGGTATGCGAGCCGGGTCGTGCTGGCCTTCGACGCCGATGCAGCGGGTCAGGGTGCGGCGCAGCGCTTCTACGAGTGGGAGGAGCGCCACCAGGTCCGTGTGAGCGTGGCGCGGTTCCCGCAGGGCAAGGACCCGGGCGATCTCGCCGTCAGCAATCCCGAAGCCCTCACTGCGGCGGTCGAGGACACCCTTCCGTTCCTCGGTTTCCGCATCAACCAGATCCTGCAGGCCGCCCGTCTGCGGACGCCGGAAGACCGCGCGGCTGCAGCGCAGTCGGCGATGGCCGTCGTCAACGAGCACCCGAACGTCGACGTCCGCAAGCTCTACGCAGGTCAGGTGGCGACGCACGTCGGTCTGCCGGTCAACGACATGGTCGCCCTCGCCCAGCGCGGCTCGCGGGCGCCAGTCATCAAGGTTGCGGCACCGCGCAAGGGTGGGCCTAGCGAGAACGCCGAGTTCGTCGCGATCGCGATGCTGCTGCAGCGGTGGGACGACATCGCTCCGCTGCTCGTGCCGTCGCTGTTCCACGACGACGTCGCCCGGCGCGCCTTCGATGCCGTCGCTGCGGCGGGTGCCGACAACGTCGAGGGGGCTCTGCAGATGGCTGACCCCGAGGCGCGCGAGTTCCTCGAACGCGCGGCGGTCGCCGACACCGAGACCGACCCGACGCTCGAGGTCCGAGCGCTCATCGGGGCATCGGCGCGTCGCGTGCTGTCCGCGATGGCGAGCAACACCGACCTCGAGGTGCTGCGCTCGATCCGCGACGTCCGGTTGCTCCTCGACGAACTCGACGGTCCCACGGCATCGGAGGCCACGATCGAGCGGTTGCTACAGTGGCTCGAGGAGACGGCAGAGGTGCACGGGTGACGCTGACGAGCATCGACCAGGAGGAGTGGGACGACCTGGTGGCGCGCGCCGTCGACGGTGTCGTGCACGCCGACGACGTTGGTCACCTGGTGCGCGATCTCGAGATCACACCCGAACTCCTCGTCGACATCCGCGAGCGCCTGGCGGCGAGCGGGATCACGATCGACGAGCACGTCGATCTCGTCGACGACGTCACGCCGCCCCGAGGCGCCGTCGTCCCTGGTGCTGCGTCGCGCACCGACGACGGAGACCCACAGGGTCGTCGGGCCAACCGTCTGCTCGGTCGGCGGACGAAACGCCGCGGGAACGACGGGTCGGATGCGCCGCTCTCGGGCGACACGGTTCGTCAGTACCTGCGCGAGATCGGGCGCGTCGACCTGCTCGACGTGCACGACGAGCGGCGACTCGCCCAGCGCATCGTCGACGGCAATGCCGCGGCAGCGGAGATCGACCGCCTCGGTCTCGACGCCGATCCGGTCGAGAAGGCTGCCCTCGGAGCCAAGGTCCGACGCGGTGAGGCGGCGAAGTCGCAGTTGATCCAAGCCAACTTGCGCCTCGTCGTCAGCATCGCCAAGCGCTACTCGGGCAGGGGGATGCAGTTCCTCGACCTGATCCAGGAGGGCAACCTCGGGCTGATGCGCGCGGTCGAGAAGTTCGACCACACCAAGGGCTTCAAGTTCTCGACCTATGCGACGTGGTGGATCCGCCAGGCGATCACCCGCAGCATCGCCGACCAGGCCCGCACGATCCGCATCCCGGTGCACATGGTCGAGACGATGAACCGTGTCATCCGGACCCAGCGTCAGATGCACCAGGACCTGACGCGTGAGCCCACTCTCGACGAGCTCGCCGCCCAGGTCGGGATGACACCCGAGCGGGTGAAGGAGATCCTCCGGATGGCGCAGGACCCGTTGTCGCTCGACTCGCCGGTGGGTGAGGAGGAGGACAGCAGCCTCGGCGACTTCATCGAGGACGCCAAGGTCGAGGCGCCCGGAGCGATGGTCGAGGTGGCGGCACTCGGTGACGCCATCGTCGAGGTCCTGCTCGAACTGCCGGCGCGTGAGCGCGGCATCATGGCCCTCCGGTACGGGCTCGGTGGCGAACGGCCGATGACCCTCGAGGAGGTCGCTGCCACGGTCGGGTTGACCCGCGAACGGGTCCGCCAGATCGAGGGCAAGACCCTCGCCCGACTCCGCAACCCGCAGCTCGCTCAGCGTCTCCGCGAGTTCCGCGAAGGCGGCTGACGGGCGAGTCGTTTGCCCGGCTCCTTGCTATTCTTTCCCCTGCCCTTCCGAGATAGCTCAGTTGGCAGAGCAGCTGACTGTTAATCAGCGGGTCGCAGGTTCGAGCCCTGCTCTCGGAGCCAGAGCGACGACCCGCCCCGTGCGGGTCGTCGTGCTTTTCGGCCCGGGTCGTCGGACGGGTGGTCGTTGGGGTGGTAGCTCAGTGGTCAGAGCAGGGGACTCATAATCCCTGGGTCGTGGGTTCGATCCCCACCCGCCCCACTCGCTCTGGTTCGGCGCGTGACGGCGTCGGCTGGGAGACTGCACGCTCCGAAGGGGGAGTGATGCACCACGATCTGATCATCCGCGGCGGGACGGTTCACGACGGCACGGGGGCGCCCGGTCGGCGGGCCGACGTCGCCGTCGACGGCGACCGGATCACGCTCGTGGGCCTGCTCGCCGAGCATACGGCCACCCGCGAGATCGATGCCACCGGCCTGGTCGTGACCCCCGGGTTCGTCGACCTCCACACCCACCTCGACGCCCAGATCGGCTGGGACCCGTACATGACGAGCAGCTCGTGGCACGGCGTGACCACCGTGCTGATGGGGAACTGCGGCGTCACCTTCGCCCCGGTCGTCGAACAGGACCGCACCTTCCTCGCCGAGATGATGGAGAGCGTCGAGGACGTGCCGCGTGCGGCGATCCTCGACGGACTGCCCTGGGACTGGAGCACCTACGGCGAGTACCTCGACTCGGTCGAGCGCATGGGTCCGGCCCTCAACGTGGTCGGCCTCGTGGGCCACTGCGCCATCCGCTACCAGGTGATGGGCGAGCGGGCGATGAGCGACGAGACCCCCACCGAGGCCGAACTCGGCCGGATCCGCGACATCGTCGAGGAGTCGGTGGCTGGTGGCGCCGTCGGCTTCAGCACCTCGCGCATCCTTCTGCACGTGATCCCCGACGGTCGCCTCGTTCCCGGGACCCTCGCACCCGTCGACGAGTACCGGGCCGTTGCCGACGGGATGAACCGGGCTGGCGGTGGCATCTTCCAGGCGGTCAACGACTTCGCGACCAAGGCGTCCCACGAGTTCGACCTGCTCCGCACGATGGCGGCCGAGTGCGGCGACGTCCTCTTCAGCGGTGGTGTGGGCGACGACCCGAGTGGCAAGGGTGTCGACAACTTCGCCGGCTTCCTCGCCGACACGCGCCAGCGCTACGGGACGATCAGCTCGGCAGCGATGACCCGCCCGAGCGGCACCCTGATGGGTCTGTTGCAGGTGCCGCCGGTGAAGGGCAAGAACTGGGCGGCGCTGATGCGTCGGCCGACGGTGGAGGAGCGGGTGGCGGGTCTGCGTGACCCTGAGGTGCGCGCCACCCTCGTCGCCGAGGGCTACGCCAAGGGCCTCTGGCACGATCCGCGGCAGGTCTTCCCCCTCGGCACCGAGACCCTTCCCGACTACAACCTCGACCGGCCCAAGTCGGTGGCCGACCATGCGGCCGAGGCCGGGGTCCACGTGGTCGACTGGGTGATCGACCGACTCATTGCCAGCGAAGGGCGTGAGCTGTTCAACGTGTGGTTCTTCAACCGCAACGTCGACGCCCTCGGTCGTTTCTTGCAGATCGACGACGTCTGCCCGGGACTCGGCGATGCAGGTGCACACGCCGGCCAGATCTGCGACGCGGATGCGCCCTCGCACTACCTCTCGTACTGGTACCGGCAGCGTCGCTCGGTGACCCTCGAGACGGCTGTCCACCAACTCACCCAGAAGCCCGCCGGGGTACTGGGTCTGATCGACCGCGGCACGGTCACCGAGGGGGCCTTCGCCGACCTCAACGTGTTCGACCCCGAGACGGTCGCGCCGGCCTATCCCGAGTATCGCAACGACTTCCCGCACGGTGCGGGCCGGCTGTTGGTGCGGTCGCAGGGCTACGCCGCGACCATCGTGAACGGCGAGGTGGTCACCGAGCAGGGAGCGCACACGGGCAGTCGGCCGGGTCGGGTCCTGCGAAAGTTCCGGCGCGACTAACTCTCGGCGTATCCTGCCGGGTGATGGGAGCGCGGTGATGGGAACCGACGGTTCGACCGGAGACGATCGCGAGATGGACGGCATGTCCACCGGGCGCGTCCACGACACGCCGACCCCCGACGCCGTCTGGGCGGCCATCCACCGCAACGCGGCGGTCGTCGCGCCACGCACCATCGCGACCTCGCCCCTCGGCGCGGTGTTCGTCGTCGGAGCCGTCTGGGGGAAGGTCCCCACCCTCCACATCGTGCAGTGGTTGTTGATGTTCGCCCTCGGTTTCGGGCTGCACATGGCGCTCGCGCTGGTCAACCTCCGCCGGGTCCAGCGCTCCACGGGTGTGGTGCCGTATGCCTCGACATCGTTCAGCCGCGTGCTCGCAGGGCTCGTGTGGGGTGCCGCGGCGCCGATCCTGACCCACGACGGCAGCGACGTCAGGTCGCGGCTGATCGTGATGATGGTGCTCGCCGTGGTCGGCGTCTCGGGCGGCATCGTCATCGGGAGCGGAACGGCGGCCGTCGCCCAGTTCATCATCGCCCTGTGCCTCCCGATCATGGTGATGTATGCCGTCGACGGTGGCGACCTCCGGTGGCTCGCGCTGCCCGGTTCGGTCGCGGTGGTGGGCATCACGGTCTTCTACGGATGGCTCTGGAACCGTTCGGTGTACGGGGCCACCGAGGCCCGACTCCAGGCCGACATGCTCGCCGAGCGACTGGAGGAGCAGTACCGCATCAGCGAGGATGCCGTTCGGCGCTTCCGCGACCTCAACGTCGCGATCAGCGACATGGCTCGGCGCGACGAGCTGACCGGTCTGCTCAACCGCCGAGGGTTGTTCGAGGCCCTGCGTGCCGTCGAGGGGTCGTCACCCGAGTGGTTCGTCGCCCTCCTCGACCTCGACCACTTCAAGCACGTGAACGACAACCACGGACATGCCGAGGGCGCCCGGGTCTTGCGGCATCTGGCGAGCGTCGTCAGCGAGGCCATCCCCGACGGCGTGGTGTTCGGGCGTCTCGGCGGCGAGGAGTTCGCCCTGGTCATCCCCGGTGCCGGACTCGATGCAGCAGTGGAGGTGTGCGAAGCGGTGCGTGAGGCCGTGCGCGAGCGCCCGCTCGTCGGCCTGCCGACCATCACGATGTCGATCGGTCTGGCCGACAACCGCGGACTCGTCGACGAGACGAGCGTGATCGACGCGGCGCTCTCGCGGGCCGATGCGGCGCTGTACCTCGCCAAGTCGGGCGGCCGCGACCGTGTCCGGGTCGACGCGTCGACAGCGTTGCGTGCCGGGCGCGAGTAGCACCGTTCAGCGGTAGCGGACGCCCTGCCGGGTGAGTTCGGTCTGGATGCGAGTGACGTCGACCTCGCGGAGTTCGACGTCGTCGTGGATGCTGAGCGCCGCGGCGATGCCGGCGCCCTGGCCCAACACGGCGCAGCACGCCATGTTGCGCGTCGCCGCGTGTGAGACACGGTCTCCGCCCGACGACCGACCCGCGACCAGGAGGCCGTCGACCCCTTGGGGAACGACGTTGCGGTACGGCAGCGCGAAGTACCGCCCGGTCGTAGGGAGCACGAGGATCCCGTAGCCGTCGATGAACTCGGGGAAGATCCCGATGCTGTCGTCGAAGCGGGCCTGTTCGCGGACGTCGCTCTCGGTCATGTCGTACTCGGAGCTCACCTTGCGCGTGTCGCGGATGCCGAGGGTCATCCCGAAGTTGCGGAGGCGGGCGTTCTCGCAGCCAGGTGTGAACGCCCGCAGTGCGGTGAGGGCGTGCATCGCCTGGCGGCGCCCTTCGATCTCGCCGCGGGTGAGGTCGTCGGGGTCGGTCCCGTCGATGCCTGCGACGTGCACGAGGTTCATGTACGTCAGTTCACCCGAGTCGTGGACGGCACCCCACGTGCCGGCGATGGTGGTCAGGTCGGAGGGGATCAGCCCGGCCTCGATGGCTGCACGGAACGGTCGGTGCAGGAACGGCGAGAACATGTCGTCCTCCTTCCCCGACGTCTCGATGCTCCACTCGCCGTTCCCCGCCCAGTCGGCATACGTCTGCGGGTCGGCCGCGACCCCGGCCAGGAAGGCGCGACGGTCGACGCCGGCGAGATGGAACATGACCGACACGGCCATCATCTGCTCGCGGGGTGTCAGGTGGGTGGGCACGCCGGCCCGGTGGGCGAGGTCGGCGTCTCCGGTGGCGTCGATGACGCGGCGACCGAGGATGGCCTCGCGGCCGGCCTTCGACTCGGTGATCACGCCGATCACGCGCCGACCGTCGAGGACCGGGGCGACGACCGTCCGGTGCAGCATCGGGTGGATGCCCGCCTCGGCGACGAGGACATCGGCCACGACCTTGAAGCCTTCGGCGTCGATCTCGTGACTCAGCGACTGGCTCTCGGGTACGGCGGCACCCATCTCGGCGGCGCGGGTCTCGAACTCGCGGCCGATGCCGTCGGCCTCGACGGTCTGCTCGTGGCGGTACCACGCCATGCCCTCGACGCCGACGGTGGTGATGTTGCCGCCAAAGCAGCCGAACCGCTCGACGAGGGTCACGGCGACTCCGGTGCGCGCCGCTGCGAGGGCCGCGGCGAGGCCGGCCGGGCCCGACCCGACGACGAGGACGTCGGTGGTGTGGACGACGTCGATCTCTCGGGCGGGTTCGAGGATGGTCCCGAGGGACGAGCGTCCCGGAAGTGCCGTGGTGCTCATCGGCGGGGGTCGACCAGGATGCGGCCGCGGACCGAGCCACGGAGGATGGCGTCGACCGCATCGGCGACACCGTCGAGCCCGATCTCGTCGGCCTCGAGCGAGTCGAGCCACGAGGGCCTCAGGTCGGTGGCGATCCGGCCCCACATCGCCCGACGCGGCCCGATCGGGCCCTGGACGCTGTCGATCCCGAGCAGGCTGACACCGCGCAGGATGAACGGGTGGACCGATGTCGGCAGGTCGGCGCCACCGGTGAGGCCGCTCGCCGCCACGGCAGCTCCGTAGCGCAGGGTGCGGCAGACCTGAGCGAGGGTGGCGCCGCCCACACAGTCGACGGCTCCGGCCCAGCGCTCCTTCTCGAGGGGCCGCGGCGACTCGGGTGTCAGTTCGGCCCTGTCGATGACGGCGGTGGCGCCGATGGCCGTGAGCCACTCGGCCTCGGAGGCCTTGCCCGTACTGGCCACGACCTCGTACCCCCGTGCCGCGAGCATGCCGACGGCCATCGAGCCGACACCGCCGGTGGCGCCGGTGACGAGCACCGGCCCGTCGCCGGGCTGCAGCCCGTGGCGCTCGAGAGCGTCGACCGACAGCGCAGCGGTGTACCCCGCCGTCCCGACGAGCATCGCCGTGCGGGTGGTCAGGCCCGCAGGAACAGCGGTGCACCACGCGGCCGAGACGCGTGCGAACTCGGAGTATCCGCCGTGATGGGCGACCCCGACGTCGTAGCCGTGGCAGATCACCGACGTCCCGACGGGGAACATCGGATCGCCGCTCTCGACGACCACGCCCGCGAGGTCGACGCCGGGGATCAGTGGGTCGATCCGGGCGACGCGACCCTTGGGTGAACTGGCGAGTCCGTCCTTGTAGTTGACGCACGACCACTCGACGCGCACGAGGAGATTGCCGTCGACGAGATCGGCGACGGCGACGTCGGTGACCCGGCGGGTCCACTCGCCGTCGACGGTGCCGACGACGAAGGCCCGACTCCTGGCCGGTGTCGCGCTGCTCGTGGGGGTGCTTGAGGTGGTGCTCGTGGTGGTGGCGTCGGTGGTGGTGTTGTCGTGGGTGTCGTTCACGTCAGTGGTGTCCGTGTCTGTGATGTCGGGGCTGGGGCTGTCGGTCAGGTGGTGTCGGGGCGAGCGGTGTCGGGGGAGTCGGTGCTGCCGGCGGTGGCAGCGGACTGGGCGGCATCGTGGTGAGCGGTGTCGTGGTGGGGCGTGTCGGTGCGGGTGGTGTCGGTGCGGGTGGTGTCGGGTGGGTTCAGGCGGCGAGGCCGAGGCGGGTGAGGTGGTCGCGCACGGTGTCGCGCCAGCGCGAGGCCGGTGTGTCGTCGGGTCGGAGGTGCTGGAGGATGCGTCGGGCGGCCGACGCTCCGCTGCTGACGCGTGAGTCGTGCGCCGACCAGATCGTGTCGTGGCTCCCGAGCAGATCACACACGGCCTCGACCGGTCGGGGCAGCGCCTGGAGCACGGAGAGTTCGTACACGCAGATGTTCCAGCCGACGCGTGTCTCGACTGCGCGAGCAGCGTCGCGGACGACGCGCCCCCACTGGTGCTCGACCTCGAGCACCTGACGCGGGTCGCCGGCGAGCGACATCACGTGAGCGCTCTCGGCGAAGACCATGCCGATCGTGCGTCCGCGCACGACCGGGGCGATCGCGGCGAGTTCGCCCGGCATGGCGGCGAAGATGGTCTCGGGGTCGAACTCGTCGCGTCGGCGGCGGCGCAGGTCGATCCGGCTCGCCGTGCGGTCGCGACGGGGCGAGTGCCCGAGGTCGGAGGCGACCCACACCCAGTGGTCGACCGGCGAGGCCGCCTGCCGTGCGTACTCGAGTGCGTCGGGCGCGCCCGTCACCGGCTGGTCTTCGAGCACGAGGAGGGTGTGCCGCGGAGCAGGCCGCAGAACCGACTCGGTCAACTCGACCGGATCGAGGCCGAGCGCGAAGGCCAACCCGCACACCACGTCGATGGTCGGGGTCGGCGACGAGGTCCGAGCCCCGTCGTGGGCCTTCTCGAGGGCGACCACGTAGGCCTGCGACACTCCCGCTCGCTGGGCGAGTGCTCGGGTCGACAACCCGCGGTCGGTGCGTGCCGAGCGGAGCCGCCGAGCCAGGGCCGTGGCGTCGAACTCCCTCGGCACGGCCGGGGAAGGACGACGGACGAGTTCCACGGCGATCACCTTAGTGATCGCAGGGGAGTTGCTCGCCGCCGGCTAGGCGCCGCCGGGCCAGGCGCCGCCGGGCCCGTCGTCGTCGAAGTCAACAGTCGCCGGGGTCAGTCGCCGCTGGAGTGGGTCATCACCAGAGCCAACTGTCATCGAGGTCCGCCAGCGTCGAGCGCGGTCGCCGCCGAGTCAGTCGTCGCCGTACTGCTCGTCGAGGGCCTGGAGGAGATCGTCGAAGTCGCCCTCCTCACCGCCGATCAACCAGATCACGACCTCGCCGTCGGCGGCATCGTCGTCGTGCCACGGCAACGTGCCGAGCACGGGATACCGGTCGACGTCGATGTCGCCCGGTGTGGCGGGGTCCTCCGGGGCGATGACCGCGAGTTCGACCTCGGCATCGGGATCCTGCTCGGAGAGGTAGTCCATGAGTTGGCGGACGTTCATCGGTTCCTCCTGATCAGTCGTCGAGCCACGCGTCGGCACGGTCGAGCAGCCACAGGCTGACCTCCCGGCACTTGTCGAGTGTGTCGCAGAACGCCTTGTCGTTGGCGAGATAGACGTCGGCGAGGTCGATCGGGATGCGCGCCACCATGCTGAGGCTGCGCTCCGGGGCGTCGGTCACGCTGGCGAACGAGTCGATCGCCGACACCTCCACCGGCAGGCTCATCCCACCGATCCCGGCGAGTTCGGTGGCCAGCACCAGCAGGTCGGGAGGATGGGGGAGCGGGGGGAGTGTCCACGTGAACACGAGTGGGAACGAGAACCCGGTGGGCGGATCGTCTTCCGGGTCGTCGAGCTTGAGCACCTCATCCTCGAAGCCGAGGAGTGCACGCGGGTCGACCTCGAGCGAGAGGTGCAGGTCGATCGGGCCGGCGCAGGCCTCCTCGGGGTGGAGGTCGACCTCCCAGAGTTGACGCAGCGAGTAGGTCTCGACGAAGTGCCGCTCGTCGTGCACGTGGAAGCCGTGGTCGACGGCGTGTCCCTTGAGATCGGCCACGAAGCCAGCGGTGTCGATGACGGCCACGCCGTGACACTACCGTCGCTCCCGTGCGTCCTGATCGCCTGCCGCTGCTCCACGAGGTCGCCGACGCGGTGGCCGCCGCGTTCGCGACCGTCACCGACTTCGGGCCGTCGGGCATCCGTGAGGGCCAGTACGCCCTCGACGTGATCGCCAACGACGCAGCCCTGCCACTCCTGCGTGCCGCAGGGCTCGGCGTGCTGAGCGAGGAGAGCGAGTTCGAGCAGGGTTCGAGCGGCGAGGTCGTGGTGATCGACCCGATCGACGGGAGCACCAACGCGAGCCGCGGGCTCCCGTGGTACGCGACGGCCCTGTGCGTGGTCGACGACGACGGCATGGCGGCCGCGCTCGTGGTCAACCAGGCGACGGGCGACAGGTTCTGGGCGTCGCGGGGTGGCGGCGCCTACCGCAACGGCGCGCCCATCCGCCCGAGTGGGTGCCACGTGGTCGCTGAGTCGCTGGTGTGTCTCAACGGTCTGCCGCCGGCATCGCTGGGTCAGCGTCAGAGTCGCTCGTACGGTGCGGCAGCGCTCGACCTCTGCATGGTCGCGTGCGGCGTGTTCGACGCCTACGTCGACTGCGACACCGAGGCACACGGCGTCTGGGACTACCTCGCCAGCACCCTGATCTGCCGAGAGGCCGGGGCCACCGTGGTCGATGCGCTCGACCGCGACCTCGTGGTGCTCGACCGTGCAGCCCGCCGCACGCCGGTCGCTGCGGCGACTCCCGCACTCTGTGATGCCCTGGTGGCCGCTCGGCTCTCGCGTGCGGCTCGGTAGGATCAGCCTCCCGTTCGCGGGCGATTAGCTCAGTTGGTAGAGCACTGCCCTTACATGGCATTGGTCGGGGGTTCGAGTCCCTCATCGCCCACTCTGCAACCCGTTCGAGGGTGCTGCGCTGGTGTCTCGTGACCGGCACTGTTCCGACACTGCTCCGGCACTGTTCATGCGCTGACCGGGAGCCGATCACGTGTCGATCAGTCGCTGACCG
>Ga0172373_10000657_pt1 | contig 56690 bp, 40 predicted proteins | sample Lak10m_2_FD_114546 | JGI IMG/M metagenome (GOLD analysis project Ga0172373, IMG submission 114546) | Freshwater microbial communities from Kabuno Bay, South-Kivu, Congo - kab_092012_10m | ecosystem: Environmental > Aquatic > Freshwater > Lake | place: Democratic Republic of the Congo... | reverse complement strand
GGGCAGGGTACAGGTAGATTATACCTACACGCTGCACTCCAATGCGCCCGTTTTCTATCCGCTCGCCTGGCTGTTCGCGCACGGATTCTGGAAGACGTACATGAAGCAGGTGATGGAAAATGTACGGAAGATGGCGTACTCCGGGGAGTCACTGCTGTATCCCTGAGCAGGAATAATCGTAACTCTGCGTCATACTCTGCGCAACTCTGCGGTTTAAAAACCGGTTACATCCCTCCAACAAACTCGTCAAACAGGTACCGGGCATCGTGCGGGCCAGGACTGGCCTCCGGGTGATACTGAACGCTGAATGCAGGGTAGTTTTTCAGACGAATCCCCTCTACCGTATTGTCGTTCAGATTGATATGAGATGCCTCCACAATGGACGGAGAATCATAAACAGCTTGCTCCAGCACCCCGAAACCATGGTTCTGACTGGTTATTTCACCGAGACCGGTCTTCAGATTTTTCACCGGATGATTGATACCGCGGTGACCGTGGTGCAACTTGTAAGTCGGCAAACCCACCGCCTGCGCGAGCAACTGTTGTCCCAGGCAGATACCGAAGAGAGGTTTTCCAGTTTCGAGCATTTTTTTCACATTCTCGACCGCATATCCCATGGTGGACGGGTCGCCGGGGCCGTTTGACAGGAAAAAGCCGTTGGGGTTCCACGACATTACCTCATCGAAAGACGTACGGGCCGGAAATACTTTCAGGTAGCAATCGCGGGCGTCGAAACAGCGCAGGATATTCTTTTTTACCCCGTAATCCATCACAGCCACCCTGAAACGGGCTTCCGGATTGCCCATAAAGTAAGGTTCGCTGGTAGTGACATGACTGGAGAGCTCCAGTCCGGCCATGCCCGGAGTGGCGGCAAGGCGTTTTTTCAGCTCCTCCACATCGGAAATTTCGGAGGAGATAATACAGTTCATGGCACCCTGCTCGCGGATATGCTGCACGATGGCGCGCGTATCCACATCCGAAATAGCCACCAGATTCTGTGCCTCGAAATAATCCTGAATACTTCTGTTTCCGTTGAGCCTGCTGAACGGCACACTGAAATTTCTGCAAACGAAACCGGCGATTTTAATGCTGTCGCTTTCGGTTTCGTCATCCTTGATGCCGTAGTTTCCGATGTGAACATTGGTAGCGACCAGAATCTGGCCTGAGTAGGAGGGATCCGTAAAGATTTCCTGGTAGCCGGTCATGCCTGTGTTGAAGCATATTTCGCCGGTGGTGGTACCAATTTTTCCGGCTGATTTGCCGCGGAAAACCGTACCGTCTTCGAGTAACAAGATGGCGTCTGTCATTTGGGCCGTAAAGGTCGGACAAGTTGCGGGGCTGTGCAAGAAATTTACATCAAAAGAGGTATTTTTCACTTTTGGGCTTACCTTCGTTCCGTAACCGGCAATATAAGATGGATAACTCATTTACCAATGATGAAAACATTCTGAGGGCGATTCGCGGGAGTAGTCCTCATTCGCTCAACGAGGCACTGAAATATTTGTACCAGCACCCAAAAGTCAGGGCAGTACTCGGCAAACAAATCTCCGACCTGGGTGGTTCGCCGGATGATTCCAGAGAATCGCTTCATCAGGCAATCGCAGTGTTTTATACGCATGTGATGGAAGATAAATACAATCCTGCGCTGAGTGCTGTTTCCACTTACATCGTGAAAATAGCTGTACAGATTTACTACACTCGCCGCCGCTCGGAGATTCGGAGAAACAAGACAATAGATAAAGTGTCGGAGGAAACATCTTCTGCCATTTTCGACCCTTCAGAGCTGGCTGAAATGGAACACCGGAAAACCTTGCTTGACACGGTTCTTTCTGCAGCAGGCGACAGGTGCAAACAACTCCTGAAACTCAGAAGTACCGATTATTCCATGTCGGAAATCGCTGAAATTATGGGGTATCGGAGTCAGGATGTAGCCAAGAATGCAGCGCTCGACTGCAGGAAAAAAATCAATGAATTTCTGGCAGGTAAACCCTCACTGCTGGCAGCCTTGAGATCATTATGAACAGGCAATACGACTTTGAAGACATGGAGGATTATCTGTCAGGCAACATGGCAGCGTCCGATAAAATTGCGTTTGAGAAGGCTCTTGAAGAAGATCCTGAACTGGTCGTACGCCTCGAGGCGCTAAGGGCAGAGGTTCAACTCGGCAAACTGCTCAGACATCAGCATATTCTGGACAAGATGAAGGAGTGGGACGAAGAGGAGGACCTTCAGCGTGGCGGCAGTGCTGATTCTGGCAGCTTTCAGTATCGGAAGTGGATTCCGTACGCGGTGGCAGCATCCGTGCTGGCACTGGTGGCGGTTGGTGTTTTCCTTTCACCGGGCGAAACTGATTCACTGACTGTTTCTGGTCCGGCACCACCGCCGGGAACAACCACGCCATCATTGCAGGTAGATACGCTCCCCTCAGGTGAACCTGTCAAATCGCCGCCAACAGACGACAATCTGCGCGAAAAGTACGAGAATTTGTCGCGTTTTGCTTTCCGTGAGGATAATTTTGAGCTCAGACTGATGGGAGCAGGAGACAAGAACAAGTCTGTTGGTATATGTAAAAAAGCTGCCGAACTCTATGGAATCGGAGATTATGGGGGGGCACTTGCCTTGCTGAGTAATCCGGATAGTGACAGTCTGACTGAATGCATGTACCTGCGCGGGTATGTGCTCTACAAAATGAAGAAATACAATCAGGCGGAGGCCGTATTCCGGAAATTCCGGACTATGGAATTCTCTGACCGAAAATTTGATGCGCTTTGGGGCGAAGTGTTCTGTATGACCGAACAATTGCCAGCCTCCCGTCCGCGTTTAATTGAACTATTGCGCTTCATGGCCGCCGATGAAGAGCATCCGTACAGTGAACGGGCTGCCCGGTTGTTGACCATGATGGGCGAATAGGATTATTTTGAAAGAGGGCGCATATCTCCCACACACTGGAATGCAGCCCAGAAAAATGGATGTGCCTGTCGAACCGATGTTTCTCTGATATACCGCAGTCGCGCTTTTCTGAGTGCCTCGTCCTTGTCGGAACCCGCCCGCAGTTCCCGGTAGAAGTGTCGGGTCAGTTCGGCGGTGCTCTGGTCGTTTACCTCCCACAGCGAGGTAACGATACTCTTCGCACCCGCGTAGGCGAATGCGCGCGCAACCGAGATGATACCCTCTCCGCGCTGCAACTTGCCCGTACCTGTTTCGCAGGCCGATAACACCACCAGATCGGCGTTCAGGCCGAGGTTATAGAGTTCCCTGACAAAAAGCAGTTCATTTTCCAGACTGTCGGGCACTTCGGCAAAGGCCAGAAAAGCGTGATCGCCGAGCCTGTTATCGGCCTTGCCATGGGTTGACAAGTGAATAATGCGATAACGGGCCGCCACTGAGCAGAACTTTTCTTCGGTGGCAGCCCGGCCCGCTACTATATCGCCGTTCATGAGTTTGGCGGCGGCGGCCACCTCGGCCCCGGAGTAGGGTAGCGGTGTGAGTTCACTCCTGAGCAATTCGTCGAGCTGATACATATTCTTCAGCGCACCCGGATTGCCTTCAAAGAACGGGGCGAAAGCGACGAAATTGTTCTGTGGCAACTGTTTGTGCGATTTGTCGCGCATTTCCCGGAGCAGGGTTGCCGAATACGAGTAGCTGATCTGGTGGCGCTTGAGCAGGAAATCATATCCTTTGAAATTACTGATATCACGCGGGTATCCGGTGAGCAGCGCATCAAAAGGAATATAGCCGATGGGGCCGTCGGGCACGATTACAAGGCGTTCGGGCAGGAGTGGTTTGAGCGGTTTTACGAGTTTTTCATAGAGCAGGGGAGCGTAGCGGAGATATTTCCGGACGGTACTTTCGAGCAATTCGGGGGTTTGTGCCGAATCGGGGGCCGCGTAGTAGCCGTACAGGCCCTGTTGCATTTGGTCAATCCAGTCTTCAAGCGGAAAATCGAGCGGAATTTCATGAACCAGTGCTGTATCAGCATTGACGAAGAAGGCATAAACAGCCTTTTCACCGGTGAAATACTCCAGCAGAGCCTGGCCGGGAGCGAGCAGTGAGTCACGGACTGCTGCTATTGATTGCGGACTGGCCTGAAAACGTGCATTGTAATAGGCCGGGTAAGCCACTTTGACATCATTCAGCAGCGTATTGAGCGCCTCTTTTCGGGCAGTCAGCACAAGCCGGATCGAATCGGTTGCAGACGTATCTTTGTTGGCGACACTGGTTGCTTCCGACAGTTTTCTGGAAAGTAATTTTGTTTCCGACTCCAGCGACAGTACAGCCGATACCACTTCGTCGGGTACATCCCTGAATTGCAGCGCGCCGCTGTTGCGCACAGCCTGCAGCAAATTGACCGCCTTCGACGATTCCGACATCAGAAATGCTTCAGCCAGAAAATTGCCGTTATTATTCACGCTCTCCAGTATCAAATCGGTAGCGATGAGCGATTCATACAGCGGAGCAATACGTTTATTCAGGGCTGTTCTGGTATCCTGTTCGGTGAAACTGCCGATTTTGTCGGCCACAATCTGCTGAGCGACGAGCAGCGCTTCTCTTGCGCGTTGCGCGTAAACCGGGTCTGGCACTGAGGCATAACGGGCTTTCCAGACACCACCCAGTTCGGTCAGCGTGGTCATCAAATCGTCGAAATGCGTTACATGCTGATAATCAGCTGGTTGTTTGAATCCGCATGACGACATAGCCAGTTGAAGTTCAGCCACAGCAGCGTCGAAATGACCTTTGACAGTCAGCACATTAGCGCGGGTATTGTGCAGCGTTGTCATGTAGCTGCTGTTGAGCGCATTGTTTTTCCTGAGGTGATTTTCGGCCATTTCCAGATAAACAAGCGCACTGTCGGGCTCGTTGTTGTTCATACATGCCAGTCCGAGGTTGACATAATTAAGTGCCAGCGAGGGATGTGTCCGGTCAATTGACTGTTTTCTGGAGAGCGCCTGGCGGAAGTACTTTTTCTGATTGGGATAATCCTTTTTTTGTCCGTAAGCCCCCCCGATGTTATTGAGCACATCGGCTGCCAGCGAGTTATTTCTGGTGAGTGCGAAAAAATTGAGCGCAGCATCGAACTGTTCTATGGCAGCGTCCAGTTCGTCCTTGTAAACCAGTGCGTTGCCAGTTGCCAGGTGAACGATACCGGAAATATATGCGCCTCGCAGACCGTATTTTTTCACAACTGCGAGCGCATTTTTCCCGTATTCAACAGCTTTGTCATATTCGCCGGTGGCCACGAGCGGCAGCATCAGATTGGCATAAGACTCCGCCATCTCGAAGTCGTCGGGCTGCAGCACTTTCTTTTTGATTTCCAGTGAAGTAGCAATCAGTTGAAACGAACGTTCGTTATTTCCGCTGAAGAAAACAGCTGCACCCAGATTACAGTAAGCGATACCAGTTTCCCGGTGCCATTTGCCGTAATACGCCAGTTTGAGCTCGAGACTTCGTTCGAGCATGGGTACCGATTTATCATGAAGCCCCAGTAATATGAACAGATTTCCTGTATTGTTGTAAGATTTGACCAGATTGACAGTATCCGGTACAGTGGCGGCAAGTCTTATATGCAGGGCAGAATCGGCGTACAGCAGCGCCGTTCTGAGATCGCCCGACTGAACATAACTGTTGCTGATGTTATTATAGGCGCTGGCGGATGCCTCCTCCATACCGGGAGGGAGTTTTCGCGCTATTGCGAGTGATTTAAGGCTGAATTCTCTGCATTTGGCCATATTGAGCTTTGCGTAATAGCATTGCCCGATATTCAGCAGAGAGCGGGCAACAGGTTCGCTCACATAGCCAAGTAACCGCTCGCGAATGGCCATAGCCGACCGGTTGATCACAATAGCCGTGTCGGGGCGATTGGTTTTGAGCATTACCGCGGCATACTGATGAAGTAACCCGGCATACAGAACAGATTCCTGCGCGCCGGCATTTTCCATCAGGGAAATGCCCTTTTTCAGGCCTGCAGCTGCCTCAGCGTATTTTTCATTATCAACAAGAGCAACTGCCTCCGACAGGATAGTTCGGGCAAGACTCGTATCCTGCTGGGCCATCAGGGGGGAAGCCATGCAGAAAACCCAAAAATAGAAGGACAAAAAAAAGATATTTAACTTATTCATATTCAAAGAATTAAATTAATAAATAACTGTTTGCTCCGTTACAGGGGCAGGAGAAACGGGAGAATTACCTCCAAGTTGCTGCAAATTATGATAAAAAATCGGGAAAACAAAATCGCCCCGCTCAAAATTAATTGAACAGGGCGCTGCTATTTTGAAAGATGTGGTTTTTAGCGGTATATACCTAATGTACAACACTTAGTTGCTGGGTACTGTTTGATGTCTGTGTCCTGATATTCAGTGAGTAGATGCCAGTTGACAGATGTCGGGTTTGAATCAGAATTTGATGCGTTCCGGCATCCATATTCTCCTCACGGATAAGGACTACCCTGCCAAATTGATCAGTCAGTTTCCATTCAACGAGCCCGGTTACAACCTGTTCAAGGTCAATTAAGACTTCGTCACTGGTTGGGTTTGGGTATGCCTTGCCAATAATACTGGTCTTATTAGCAACTTGCATTCCCACAGGCGCTGCCTGTGGCTGCGCATCCCTGGTTTCTGAACCTGCAAAATTATACGTCAGTACTGACTCGGTGGGAGACCAGTCACTCCATGTTGTTCCGTCACAACTTGCACTTACAGCATAGAAATACAAGGTATTGGGCTGTAGATTAGTCCAGGTCATTTCTTGATAGCCAGTTTCAAAGTAATACCAGTTACCCGAATAAGCGACACTAATGGCGTATACGTATAACTCGACATCCGATTTGCTGCAGTAGATATCTACAGTATTGTTGGTCAGATCATTATACCCAACCTGAGCAGAAGTCGGGGCCGTGCAGACCGGTGTTGAGAAAGTCTTGTAAACCCAGTTACTCCAGTTGTTGCCGTCACAACTTACTGCTACAGCAAACTGGTAGGTAGTTCCTGATTTAAGGTCAAATATATTGGTAAGCCCCGTGCCGGAAAAATCCAGATTGTTCCAGCTTCCATTAGGGTATTCTCTGTAGGCCCAGTCGTAATAAAGAACTCCTGAGAGTGAACAATTGAGGGTAGCACTGTTATATGTGATATTCGTTGCAAACACCTGACTGGATGACGGCGAACTACATGCCAGTGTAGTAAAACTTTTGTTTGACGACCAGTCGCTCCAGGTAGATGAAGTACACCGAACCCTTACGGCATATTCAAAGGTTGTACCGGCAGCAAGATTCGACACATCAGAATAGCCGTTTGATGTTTCATCAAGGTCAGACCACACACCGCCTGGTAACCGCATTCTCCAGTCGTATGCAAGAGCGCCTGAAACAGAGCAATTCAACGTCGCACTCGTATAGGTAATAAAGCTGGTCCACATCTGTGTCGGCGCAGGTGGACTACAAGATGCTGCGTTATTGGTGGAGAATGTGATGATGGAAGACCAATTGCTCCATGTGGTGGTGTTACACTTTACACGAACCCTGAATTCATAGTTTGTGCCGGGCAGTAATGCAGTTACATTCTTGATGCCTGATGTAGTTTCAACAAGTTCGGTCCACGTTGACACCCCGACTTGCCTAATATCCCAGTCGTAAGATAACATGCTTCCTGTTGAGCAGTTCAGTGTAGCGGAAGTATTACTGATGTTGGTTGCAGACAACTGGTTAATGAATGGAGAAGGACAGGATGAGGTAACCGGAGTAGTAAACGTTACTGAACTTGACCAGTTACTCCAGTTGGTGGAGTTACACCTTATTTTGACAACAAACTCATACTGTCTGTTTTGTTGTAAACCGGTTACTTGTGTAGATCCAGCAGATGTTTCTGGCAGCGACGTCCAGGAGGTTACCCCCACTTTCCGATATGCCCACCGTACTGAAAGTGCTCCGGGCGCTGTACACAGCAAGGTGGCTGAGGTCGAAGTCACGTTTGTTACACCTAACTGAGAGGCGGCCGGAGGATTACAGTTGCTATTGTTGAGCAATGTCTGAATCGCTTTGTAAGCATCAGGCATAGGGCCAATATTCTCTGAAGTATTTCCTTGCTGGGGTTTGCCTGTTGACATCAAAAGCTGCTGCATTTGCAGACTGGTCAAATAAGTATTGTTCGTGTTCTTCAGCACGGATTGTATCAACAAGCAGGCGCCTGTTACTATGGGACTGGCACTGGAAGTGCCTCCGAATTTGTTTGTATAATAGTAATTAACCCCCTCTGCCTGATAAAATGACGGAGGGATACTTGTCTGTACACCATTTGGATAGTCAATATCACCACCTGTTGTTACGACGTTTTCTCCAAAGGCTTGAACATTCACCCGGCTTCCGTAATTGCTGAAATTCCTGCGACTTCTTGGAATACTGTCGGGGTGATTTGTCCCGGCGCCAACAATAATTGCTCCAGAATTATGCAGGTTGTCGAAGGGATAATGACCGGAATCTCCTTTTTTGTTAATATTGAGATCCAGATTTTGATAGCCGTTTCCGGCGGCTTCAACAACAACTCGCTTGTTCCCGGTTACCAACTTGATAGCGTCATAGTTCACTTTTTTATATTCGATGGGAACATACTTACCGACAGCAGGGTTTGTTAGCTGAAGTTCCAGCAGAATTACATCGCCCGGCTGAATGGCGTTCGCAGCAGCAATAATGGTATTATTCCAATATTGCCCTCTTACTGCAAATTTGGCAGGGCTATCGTAGGCAATACCTGAAGTGCCCCAGCCATTGTTTTTAGAAACGATCTGGCCAAGGACACTCGTTCCATGATTATCGCCAAAAATAGTTTCCATCGGCACATTCAGAACAAGTGGAATATTTGGCAAATCGTTGTGAGATGCATTAAACGCACTTTCAATATCAACCACTTGTACTCCGGCCCCGTGGTTATTGTAAACAGAATAAACTTGTTCTGCATTGATACCGGTTGCTGTACTCAGATAGTTCTGCTGTGGAACAAAATTGGGCGGGACCGGTGGTGCTGGTGATTCAGGTAAAATAGTGACATATTCAACAAAAGGATTTAACTGAAAAGCAGTTTCCAGCGTTTTTTCATCTAATCCCGGCTTTATCTTCAATGCTATGTAGTTATTCATATCCGCCAGTGTTCCGGCTTCAATGCCAATATTCTGGCGTTCTACTTCATCCCAGTAAGCCTGGGCTTCTGCACGCATACTATCCAGTCTGGATTCACTTGCGCAGGTAATCATTTTTTCAAAGAATCCTGCATCCTGTAGTAGTCCAAGTGATTCCACTATGCCTGATCCGTCATCCAGCAATCTTCCATTGCGGGCATAAACAGGCAGATCGTCATTGAATTTGATACATAAAATGGATTCCTTTGACGCAGGCCCCGTTGTGTTTTTTGGCCCCTGACCATAAGCGAAGGGTGCCATTACAGCAATGAACAAAATCATCGCGGCAATTTCGAGAAAATGATTATTTCTGAAGTTTTTCATTGCTTTTATTTTTTAAGAGTGAAAAAATGACTATTCTATGATGACAAGTTGACCCCAAACGGAGAATTTGGGAGCCTGTATCCTGTAGGAATAAATACCCTGAGGTAATTCAGGCAGGTTACATTCAATTTTGGAAATTGCGCCTCCCGCACGCCCTTGAAATATGGTAGCCTGAATTGTACCCTTTGAGTCAAACAAGTCCATCCTGATATCCATTTCTTCAGCATCAGGAGGACATTCGATTGTCAGATTTCTTGAGGCTGGATTCGGATACACAAGGAAGGCGTCTGTATTTCCGGGATTTTCAGTTCCGCTGATACAGACTTGAGCCAAAACAGCACCTGACACTCCGTCACATCCAGTCGGACTTGTCATTGCAACGTGATAGAACCCTGTTACAACCGCAACATAGAAAGGTGAATTAGCGCCCTGGATTGGAATATTGTTGAAATACCATTGATAATTACTGCCACCAGCCGGTGCTGACAGATTACACAGGTTTGTAACCTGTACAACAGGTATGTACGGGCCTGTCACTTCGGTTGTTATGTTGTTTGATGACTGACCCAAACCACATATATTTTGATACCTGGCGGTATAATTACCAGAGGAGGATACAGTAATAGATGGACCAGTCTGATTGTTGGACCAATTCACTGTGCATCCCTGACAAATATTGTTTGCCGAAAGAGTTACTGACTGACCCGGACACAACGCAGTTGATCCTGAAGCTGTAATAACAGGTGCCACAGGATAACTCTGGGAAGTAACCAGCACTGTATTGGAATTATTACTGTTACCACACATATTGGTGTAGTATGCCTGATAACTACTGGCAGAAGATACTGTAATAGAAGCCCCTGTCTGTCCATTCGACCAAACTGTACTGCATCCGTTACATATATTCGTTGCGGCTATTTGCACAGTGTTTTCAGGACACAGTATTGTGCTTCCCATCGCAGCAATCACAGGTGTTACGGGTGGAGGCACAACAGTTACAGGGATAACAACCGAGGGCAAACCTTGTCCACAAGTATTCGTATAACTGGCTGTATAATTCCCTGTTGTTGAAACATTTATAAAGGGTCCGGTCAGTCCGTTCGACCAACTGGTGGTACAATCGGCACAGACATTGGTTGCTATCAGGGTAACTGTCCCGTTCTGACAAAATGATGTGGGCCCGTTTGCTGTAATAACCGGAACAGTCGGCCCGGTTTTGACTGAAACCGTGATACTGTTAGATGCCGCGCCCTCTCCACACGAATTGGAATTGGCAGCATAATAGGTACCTGCAGAAGAAACTGTTATGCTATTGCCTGTTTGTCCATTCGACCATTTCACGCTGCATCCGCTGCATATATTTCCTGCCGTCAGTGTGACGGATTGTCCCGGACAGAGGTCCGTAGTGCCTGAGGCCGACACTGTGGGGACCGTTGTGGGTACCTGGCCGGCGGTAATCACTACCGGGGTGGAGTAGTTACCCGTGCCACAACTATTTTTAAAACGGGCAGTGTAAGATCCCTGCGCGCTTACTACGATACTCTGGGTTGTTTGTCCGTTCGACCACTCCACGCTGCATCCGCTGCAAATATTTCCTGCAGTCAGTGTGACGGATTGTCCCGGACAGAGGTCTGTAGTGCCTGAGGCCGACACTGTGGGGACCGTTGTGGGTACCTGGCCGGCGGTAACCACTACCGGAGTGGAGTAGTTACCCGTGCCACAACTGTTTTTAAAACGGGCAGTGTAAGATCCCTGCGCGCTTACTACGATACTCTGCGTAGTTTGTCCGTTCGACCACTCCACGCTGCATCCGCTGCATATATTTTCCGCTGTCAGTGTAACAGACTGTCCTGTACAGAGGTTCGTAGTGCCTGAGGCCGTCAGAGCAGGTATAGACGGATTGGTACATCCAAATTGTCCGATGGTGATTGTTTTGGTTACGCCCCCGCATCCTGAAAGATTCAGTACGGCGGAGCGGTCTTGAGTGGATGTATTCGGATCACACGTTATACCTATCACCGTTGAAACACTTCCTGATACAGGCGTCACACTGAGCCACAACGGAATATTTTGAATAGTCCAGGCGCAATTTGCCGTGACAGTGGTTGCGTTTGCTCCGCCACCGCTGGCGAAAGTGAGCGCGTCAGGATTTACGGAGAGTGACTGCTGGCTGCAGGAGAAGTTTGCACTCCAGCCAGCATAGGTGCCTGATAAATCTGTTTTGAAAGTAATAAACATCTTCCCGCTGTTTGCTGTGACAGTGGGCGGAAGAGAACTGCCCTCGAATTCACCCAGTACAGGAGCATTTTCATCCTCACCGTCATAAACCGTGACAAACTCGAAATCTTCCGTCCGAAATGAAGTGAACGTGAGTGTTATGCTTGTCGCTCCGGGAGGGGCAATTGTCCAGGAGCAATCAAGATTGTTGGAGTAGTTATTATTTCCACTACCATCCGATATAACCCCTGAGCAATCAGTGATAAGCGTATTCCCTTCACAGGTACTTTCACTGGCTCTTCCAGACAGAATCATTGAAAACAGTTGTTTGCCACCTGTAAGGGTGCCTTTGTGTGTAACGCGAATTGTATAAGAACCAGGTGGCAAACTTTCAATATACACCTGTTCCACATTGTCGCGGAAATTATCACCCCTTGTAGCAGGCTCATCAGGTTTGACAGGATTGAGCACCCAGGGATAATAAACCGTACCATCTTCTGCGCTGATAACCCTGACATCAAGATCGTTTACAAGTCGCAATGTGGTTGGATTCAGGGTATTGGTTGATACTGGCCCTGCAGGGTCAGTCCATACAACAGTTACTTTTACCGGACTGAGTCCGTCGTGGTAGAATGTCCGGTTTCTTACACTCCCATTGGCAATACTGTCCCGGGAATAGACGCGATCGCGACCCTGTGTCATGGCATCCTGATTCAACAACTCTGCCGCCGAGCCAATATTTGCAGTACCCCAACCCGAGCTGTATTCCGGACCATTTTCTTCAGAACTGGCAGTGTGTATAACCAGTGCTTTCAATGCGGAAGCGCGGAGCGTTAATCCGGGGTTCAAACTGGAGTAATGTTGCAACAACAAGTTGACAGAGCCTGCGATTGCAGGGGTAGCCATTGATGTGCCGGAAAGAGCATCGTAGGACAAATCACTGGTTGCCACAGATGAATATACATTAACCCCGGGCGCAACTATATCAGGCTTGATACGACCATCATCTGTTGGACCCCAGCCGCTGAAAGAAGACATTGACGAAAAAAACAAACCGTCATCTTCTTCTACCTGTACGGCTCCAACGGTCAACAGATTCTTTGCACAATTATATGCTGGAATACAACCGTAACCGGCATCGTTACCGTCTTTATTCCGAACAGCCGTACTGCTCACCCACGCACCGCTGGAATTCAACACTTTATGCGCTGATCCGGGCGCAGGTCCGTAGTTATTGCGATCATTACCTGCCGCGAAAACAGGCAGATGGAAAGGTGCATTGTTTGCAATATTATCCAGGGCCACTGCCTCACTGTTGTAAAGACCAAACTTGTAGTCCTCTGTCTGGCTAATGGCAGTATTCCCATACCAGTACCATCCATCATCCTCATAGCTCCAGCCGCATATTAAACCATAAGAATGACTGGATATTCTTGTATTTATCGGACTGACTGAAGCGGCAGCCATTTCGCTGAAGTTTCCGTCTATATCATAAGCATTCAAACTGGCTTCGTATGACATTCCTCTTGCTTCAGTATTCAGGTCGGCACCAATCAAAGTGCCTGATACGTGCGTAGCATGGTTGTCAATCCCTGCAGATAAATTGTCCTTTTGGGTTACCCTGCCTGTTAGTGCAGCGTGGGTTAACAATGGTCTTCCAATTTCCCAGACAGCAAGCGTGGTTCCATTGCCTGTGAGGTTCAATCCGAGATCTCCTCCGGGATACAGGGCGCTTGTACCCAAAAAATCAGCTGTTATCCTGTTGTTGGTTTCGACATACGATGGCTGGCCCAGTTCATCCGTACCGACAAGTTTAAAGTGGCGACTTTTGCTGATGCCTTCAACCGGATAACCCATTTTATTGGCCAGTGCAACCGCTCTTGCCTTGCTGGAGTAATACCGGATGCTGTCGTTAAATGCCCATTTAACGAGATAGTCACTGTTTGTTTCACTTGCAATGTTAACTTCCCGATCAAGATGCCAGTCAACCCCGGTTTGGGAGCGGACTGTTTCAGGAGTGATTATTAACAAAACTGTGTAAAGAAACGCAGCAGTTCGGGGTAAATGAAAATTACACAGGCAGTTAAAAAGTAATTGTTTCATCAGAATTTCATTATTTTAATGGATGAATTTGATTCAGATTATCCCCCCCGCTCACTTCCCCTCCCGCTGATCCCGTTCTGTATGGAAAACAGACATCAGCAAGGGCCTTCTGGAACTGGATACAGGCAGCAACTGGCTGTTGACCATGCAGGCCTGCCACCCGTCGCCGGTTTCAATGTGCTTCAGCATATTGACGTTGATCAGGTAGGAATGGTGTATTCTCACAAACTCGGGCCACATCTGCAGCAATTCCGACATGGTCTTCAATTTGAGCGACACCAGATATACCTCACCACTGCTCATGTACACATGCGTATAGCTACCCTCCGCGCCACAATAAATTATTTCAGGTGGCGACAGAATAATATACTTTTTCTGCTGGGCAATGGCTATTAGAGGAAGTTTCATAGTGTCACTGGCAAAGAACTTCAAATCGTTTTCTTTCATGTCTTCCGATTTATGGTTGGTTCGTTTTATTTCACAGTTTATTCCCGCTGTTTCACAGCCGAAACAATGATTGTTATCGCTGTTCTCTTTAATATTGCCAATCACCCTCTACAGGTAAGGCCTCCACCCGATATTTTTTCCCCAATTTGTGGCTTCCATTCTTTTCCAGTACCTTCGCCACTTCAAAATCTCGCAAACTCGCATAGAAAATGAATAAAACACTGCTTTTTATCTGTATTGCTGTTACCTCGCTCAGCGCAACCAGTATCCCGGCTCAGACGGTCACGCTCGACTTTCCAAAGTTCGCCGGCAAAGAGTGGGATCTTATCCTCCTGCAGGGACTGAACAAGGACACAGTACTCAGAGGGGTTATTCCCGACAACGGAAGGGTAGTGCTCAATATCCCGGAACGCCGGAAAAAGTATTCGGGTATGGCCCGCTGGATGCTCCGCAACGGCGGCGGTCTCGATTTCGTTCTGAACGGAGAAAGTTTCTCGGTGGAGTGCCTGTCCGACCAGCCCGATGAATCCAATATTATTTATACGGGGACAGTTGAAAATACTTTCCTGCGCGACAACTACCGCCTGCAGGAGAAAATCATGTTCAAATATGAAGCGGTGTCCATGGCACTGAATGCCTATCCAGATGGAACCAGTCTTTATGGCCCGCTTGCCAAAGAGAAGAAGAAGCTCACCGAGGAATACAATGAAATGTACGAGGAACTGGCAAAAAGTCCGCTCTATGCCGCCCGCTTCCGCGAAATTGTGAATTTCACCCGCGGCACCGGAAAGAGTCTCGACCTCGACGAAAAGGGCCGTGCCATCGAGGCCGACAACTTTATCCGAAATCGCATGAGCTGGCCCGCCCTCTACACAAGTAACCACTGGAGTGGCGTGATTTTCAGCTGGGCACAGATGCACTCGCTGGTCATTGAGTCCGACAGCTCACTCATGTCAAGTACCCGGCAGATTCTCGCAAAACTCGATGACAACCTGATTTACACCGATTTCTGTGAACAACTGGCCCGCTATTTCCTCAAGTTCGGCAAAGACAGTCTGCTCTTCGAACTCGGCCCGGAAGTGCGCGGCAGTGGTAAACTGCTCCGTTACGACGGTCTGCTTTCCCAATTCCAGGGGCTTCAGACGGGCGAGCGCGTTCCGGATCTGGTGCTCCCCGACGGCAGCGAGATGTCGCTGGTTTCCAGCAAGAAAACCACCCGGCTGCTCATGTTCTATCAAAGCGACTGCGGCCACTGCGAAGATGAGCTGGAAAAAATCAAGGCTAATTACAGTGCCCTGCAAAACGGTGGAATTCAAATAATTACCATCAGCGGTGATACGGATAAAAAGGTTTTTCAGGACAAGGCAGATTCTTTCCCCTGGGCCGTAAAGCTGTTCGATGGCAAGGGTTTCGGCGGTCCCAATTTCCGCAGTTACGGCATTGCAGGTACACCCACATTGCTTGCTGTGGATGAAAAAGGCAAGCTGCTGCGCCGCTCCGCCCAGTTCACAGATATGCTGGTTTGGCTCGACAGCAGAAAATAACGCTCTGTGTCGGTCAGCGATATCCTGAATACCGCAGCTTCAGTCTGGAATAACCCGGATTTCATCGGGTCCGACCCTATTTCTGTCCCGCACCGCTTCACCCGGCTGCAGGATCGCGAAATCATGGGTTTTTGGGCGGCAACGCTGGCCTGGGGCCAGCGGAAGACGATTATTAACAGCGCCCTGCGATTGTCGGAACTCATGGATCACGCTCCGTACGACTTCGTACTCAACCACGAGGAATCGGACCGGGAGCGGTTCTCGGAGTTTAAACACCGCACTTTTCAGTACACCGATACGCTGTGGTTCCTGCACTGGCTGCAGGAATATTACCGCCGCGAGGATTCGCTGGAAACGGCGTTTTCATCCCATCTGATACCCGGCGATATAACGGTGGAGAATGCACTGGCCGGTTTTCACGACAGTTTTTTTGATCACCCGTATGCTCCCGGCCGCACGCGCAAGCATGTGGCCACGCCCGTACGAGGCTCAACCTGCAAGCGGCTGAATATGTTCCTGCGCTGGATGGTCAGAAAAGATGACCGCGGTGTTGATTTCGGTGTCTGGAACAGGATCAGTCCTGCTCAGTTACTCATTCCCCTCGATGTACACGTAGATCGCGTTGCGCGCCGGCTTGGATTACTCCACCGTCCGCAAACCGACTGGCTGGCTGTGCTGGAACTGACAGAAAACCTGAGACAATTTGACCCTGACGACCCGGCAAGGTATGACTTTGCCCTGTTCGGAATGGGAGTGTCTTCAGATCCCGCCTGAGCCGTTTATTCGTGATTAAACGAACTGTGTCGCCAGCAGATCCTCCAGCGTTTCTCTTCTTCTGATGAGAACGGCCTCCCCGTTTTGTATCATGACCTCTGCCGGACGAGGCCTGGAGTTGTAGTTGGAGGCCATCATCCAGCCGTATGCACCTGCATTGTAAAATGCTATGATGTCGCCTTCCACTACCTCGGCAATTCTGCGGTCAACGGCAAATGTGTCGGTTTCGCAGATGTTACCTACCACATTGTATATACGCGGCTTGAAGGTCGGTTCGGTTACGTTGACTATTTTGTGGTAAGACCCGTAAAACATCGGCCGGATAAGGTGATTCAGTCCGGTATCCACGCCCACAAATGCTGTGGAGGTGGTTTGTTTCACCAGCGTACAACGGGCAAAAAGGTATCCGGCACTGCTCACCAGGAACTTGCCGGGCTCCACCATCAGGGTAAGTTCCCGTCCGTAAGACTCGCAAAACCTCGCAAATCTTTCGCTGAGCTTTTCTCCCAGCTCCTCGATATCAGTTTCAATGTCGTCGGGTTTATAGGGTACCTTGAACCCGCTGCCGAGATCAATGTACTCCAGATCGGGGAAGCGGGCTGCTGCGTCGAACAGTATTTCAGCGCCGCGCATGAATATGTCCACATCCAGAATGTCAGAGCCGGTGTGCATGTGCAGCCCGTTCACCTTTAGTCCCTGACTCTCCACGATACGCAATACGTGCGGCAACTGGTGAATACTGATTCCAAATTTGGAATCTATATGGCCCACGCTGATTTTTTCATTTCCTCCGGCCATCAGGTGCGGGTTGATGCGCAGGCAAAGGGGGTAATCGCGGTGATGCAGTCCCCAGTTTTCCAGCATGGGAATGGCATCCACATTGATTTTTACGCCAAGGTTCACAGCCTCCTCAAACTCGTCGGCTCCGGCGAAGTTGGGGGTAAACAGGATATCCTCAGGCTTGAATCCCGCTTTCAGACCCATTTTTACCTCAAAAACAGATACACAATCGAGCCCGGCACCCAGCGACCTGAACAGGCGAAGTACCGAGATATTGGTGAGCGCCTTGCACGCGTAATGCGCGCGAAAGGAAGGCCACGTGAAGGCACTGGTCATGCGCTTGTACTGGGCTTCCATAACGGAGGCATCGTACACGTAGAGTGGTGTGCCGTACTCTTTGCACAATTCCAGCGGATCAATATCGCCCTGAAACCGGTATTTGTTGTTGACGAGTTCCAAATGAAAAAGACTGTTTTTGATATAAACGGCAAAAATACAGACATTGGCACGCCATTTCTGAAAAATGTTGCATCTTTCATTCGCAAACCACGCATTTATGTCTGCAGATGAATTGATTGACGGTCTCCGCAAGCAGGACAGAAAAGTACAGCGCAAACTGTATGAGTTGTACTCGCCGCTGATGTTCAGTGTGTGCCGCCGCTACCTGTGGTCGAGGGAAGACGCAGAGGAAGCGCTGGTGAGTGGCTTTTACAAGGTTTTCTCGCAGATTGACTATTACAATGGCGCGGGCAGTTTTGAGGGCTGGATCAGACGGATCATGGTGAATGAAAGCCTGATGCTGCTCCGAAAGCGACAACCGCTTCACTTCCCCGGCGACGAGGGTGAATTTCCCGACCAGCCCGATTCTTTCTCCATTGAGTCTGACATCTCGGCCCGTGAAATCCTGGAAATTCTCGGCGAACTTCCACCGGGCTATCGCACCATTTTCAATTTGTATGTACTCGAGGGACTGAAGCACCACGAGATTGGGGAAATGCTCGGTATCAGTATCAATACCAGTAAAAGCCAGCTTGTACTGGCGAAGGAAAAACTCCGTAAAATATTGAAATCCAGAGGCTATGTCTGATTTGTTTGATTTTTTCAGGGAAAAGGAGTCCGGACTCCACGAACGTCCGCCGGAGAAGGTCTGGAAGCAGCTGGAGCAGCGTCTCGACAAATCGAGGCGACCCAGGAGGACGGGATTGCGCTTTCTTCAGTCATTGGTGGTGGCGATTATTCTGCTTATCCTGGTGCTTGCTGCAGTTTTGGTGTGGCACTATTCAGCAAAGTAGCGGCGATTTGCTTACCTTTCGCCCTCGCAAATTAATGATTGTCGCACAAGATGGCTAAATCCGGTAAATCCGCACCCAAAAACAACCCTGCACCCCGCAAGGAAACTGCCCCGGCAGCCCCCGCAAACTGGCTTCTCCGGCCCGAACCTGAACAAAACCCGCTTTTCCGGAAAATTTTTGCCGGACTGGCTGTACTCGGTCTTGTAGTGCTGGTCGGACTTTCGCTCGGTTCAGGTATCAACGCCGACGACAAGTTTCAGGTGGACTACTCCCAGAAACTGGTCAATTATTACGCGTCCTTTGGTTCCGATACCACTGCACTGAACGTCCCTGACGGCAATATGCACCTCTATGGCGGCTTTTTTGAAATAGTTACAGGATTTGCCAACAAGGCGCTCGGATTCGATTCAAAAGAGCTGGCTTATCACCAGGTGCGCCACGTGTCGAGCGCAGTCATGGGATGGGTGGCCATGCTTTGTGTAGGGCTCTTCGCTGGTCTCATAGCCGGGTGGAGGGCTGCCGTTATCGCTTTTCTCCTGATGCTTGTATCTCCCAGGTTTGTCGGCGACTCCCTGATGAACCCCAAGGATATCCCTTTCGCCGCTGGGTACATGATGGCCATTTACAATATGGCAGCCGTACTGAACCGGATTGATTCTCCGGGCAGGTGGAATCTGGCCGGACTGGCGGTTGGACTGGGTATTGCACTGGGTATCCGTGCCGGCGGTTTGCTCTCTTTTGCCATCTTTGCCATGTTCGCCGGACTACATTTTCTGATGAAAAATGGTGGTCTCAGGGCGTTTTCCAATACTGCCGTGTTAAAAAAATACGCTGTGATTACGGTTGGCGTCGCAGCTGCAGGATATGTATTTGCCCTCCTGTTCTGGCCATATGCCTTGCAGGCTCCGCTCAAAAATCCGTTCGTGGCGCTGTCCAAATTCGCCGATCTGGAGGTACACATACGCGTACTGTACGAGGGGGATAATATCATGTCGGACAAGACACCCTGGCATTATCCGCTGAAATGGATGCTGAATACTATTCCGCTGGTGGTGCTGGCCGGTTTTGCAGGCAGCGTGGCTCTGCTCCCGCGCCTGATGAAGCGTTACAACCCACTTTGGGTTTTTGCAGCTCTTTTCGCAGCTGTTTTCCCGGTATTCTATATTATTTACAAAGACTCGGTTATTCACGACGGCTGGCGACACCTCACGTTTGCCTATCCGACGCTGTGTGTGGCCGCTGCACTTTTCTGGAATGAACTCGCAGAACTAACCTCCTCCAAACCGGCCACCCGGTACATCGTTCCGGTAGTGCTGCTTGCAGGATCCATTGGTCCGGCTTCTTTCATCGCCACGAATCCAAAAATGCCCTATGTATATTTCAATGAACTGACCGGCGGTACAAAAGGTGCGTTCGGCAGGTTTGAAACGGATTACTGGGGTGTAAGTGTTCGTCAGGGACTCGAATGGATGGAACAGCAGGGTATTCTCCGTCCGGATATGCCAGAAACAGTGGTAATAGCCACCAATATGTACTACTCAGCCAAACAGCTCACCGCCAAATACGGCGACAAGGTCAAAATCAAGTACCTGAAGTGGGAGCGCCGCTGCGACGATGCGTGGGATTATGCGCTGTATCCCACACGCTTTATTGACGGAACCACCCTGCAGAAAGGTATGTGGCCACCCGATAATACAGTACATACCGTCATGGCTGGCGGAGCGCCCATTCTCGCTGTCATTAAGGATAATGGCAAAAACTGTGCGCTCGGACTGGCAGCACTCAAGATCAATGACTTGCAGGGTGCTGTGGATCGCCTGACCAAGGAGGTAACCAGTGTGCCGGATAATGAGCTGGCGTGGGCCAACCTCGGACAGGCCTACCTGAATGCCAATATGCTGGAAGAGGCAAAAGCCGCCGCGGAGAAAGCAATTGAAATTGCCCCCGATGATACCCAGGCAAACAACCTGATTGGTCTGTACTGGATGAGCATGAACGATGCGGCCAAGGCAAAGGCCCAGTTCGAACTGGCTATCAAAAAGGAACCATCCAACGCTACGGCTTATTACTTCCTCGGAGATATATATCGCAGAACAGGCGAGCAGCAAAAGGCGCTGAACTACCTGGTCAAGGCAATTCAGATTGCTCCGAACTTCAAGCCTGCTTACGAAATGGCTGCCCAGATTTACGATGCCGCCGGTGAACCCGACAAGGCACAGCAATTCAGAAATGCCGTCAAATAGTACCTGCAATGAACTTCAAACAACTATTTCCAACCTTCAGAAACAGGTATCTGTTTGTGTCGTCGCGGATGAAAAAATACGCGTCTGCTGATCATTCATTTGAACGCGGACTGAATCTGGGCACTGGAGAGGGCGATTATGACCGGATGATTGCCGGATATTGCAGGGAACTGACCGGTTGCGACGTCAATGAAGAAGATCTCGTGCATGCGCGAGCGGTCAACGCAGGCGTGATGAATCTCGTTTATGAGGTTAACAATGCTCTGGAATTGACATATCCGGATAATCATTTTGACCTGATTGTAAGCTGTGAAGTCATAGAGCACGTCGGGAAACCTGAAAAAATGGTGCAGGAAATGTATCGCGTGCTGAAACCCGGCGGCATGGTGATCATGACCTTCCCCAGTCGCGAGTTCCCCGTTACATACGACCCGGTAAACAGAATCTGGCAACTCACCCGCGGCGACGGTAGCCGGGAGTATGCGGTCAGTCAGGGCGCTTACGCTTTCGGCCACGATTACCTGATTGGCGCTGATTACTTCAAAAGATGGTCTAAAAATGCAGGTTTCGAGATGGTCGAATTCAGGGGACTCAGTCACCACCTGGTCGGAATCCTGGAAGTTTACTGGACGGGCATCGTTCAGCGCATTTTCAAGAAAAATGCTGGCAATGTGACCAGCGACACGGAGGGCGGACTGAAAGTGCGTCCATCTTCCACCAAAGAACCATTTCTCAGTATTGTTACAGACCTGATTCTTGCACTCGACACCCTGCTTTTCGGCTGGAGCAGTCGCAGTATCGGAAAGGGTATTGTCCTGAAAAAATAAAAAACATGAGTTCAAAAATCATTCTGGCCGAGATACTGCATCAGTGCAGATCCAACTGTTACCGGGTTTACGACAAGCTAACCCCTGAAAATGCGCTGCTCAGACTCAACGACAACACCGCCTCCGTCGGTTTCATCTTTCGCCACACCGGCGAAACCATGCACCTGCTTTGCACTTTCCTGGGATATGAAACACAGGTAAAAAATACTACCATGAGTTTTGTTGACGAAGGACAGGGCAGCGATCTGGAGGAGAGCAAACAGCTGGTTGAAAGCGGATTCAGACTGCTTGAAAACATACTCGAATCAACGCCCGATGAAAAGTGGCTTAAAACGGTGGACACTCCTTTTTTCGGCACAGTATCCCGGGTAAGGGTGTTCAGTCATGTGTTGCTTCACAATTCTTATCACCTCGGTCAGATTGGCCTCACGCTCAGAAAGGGCGCTTGAACATGGACAAAAACCTCATATACGGCCACCATCCGGTCGTGGAAGCCATTCAGTCGGGAAGGGCTGTGGAGAAAGTATATTTTCAGCAGGGGCTGCGCGGTGAGCTGGAAAAAGAGATTCGCCTGCTCTCCAGGGAGCATGAAATTCCGCTCCAGATTGTTCCCAAAGAGAAGTTGAACAAGATGGTGAAGGGACAACACCAGGGAGTCGTAGCCTACCTGTCGCTGATTACTTATCAGTCGCTGGAAGACATAGTACCCTTCATTTTCGAGTCGGGCGAAGTGCCGCTGCTGGTACTGCTCGACGGAGTGACCGATGTGCGCAATTTTGGAGCCATTTGCCGTACGGCTTATTGCGCCGGCGCACATGCTGTGATTGTACCGCAATCGGGCTCCGCTCCTGCCAACGAGGAGGCGATGAAAGCTTCCGCGGGCGCGATTGCGCACGTGAGGCTTTGCAGGGTGCGGAGTATGTTCAGCACAGTGGAGTGGTTGCAGGAGTCAGGCATTCAGGTAGTGGGAACAGCACTCTCTGACAGAGCAATACCTGTTTTCAAGGCGGACCTGACTGTTCCGACTGCCATACTGATCGGCGCAGAAGGGGACGGACTCAACCATAAGCTCCAGAAAATGTCGGATTTGCTGGTGAAAATACCACAAGCCAGCCACTTTGATTCCTACAATGTGGGAGTAGCTACCGGAATGATACTGTATGAAACGCTGAGGCAACGCTCACCAGAATAACGGCGTCAGGCAGTCGGAGTAAAAAAGCCTGTAATCAGTGGTGTACAGTTACTCAAGTAACCCGCGGCCTTCCTTGACGATTTTTCCCTGATCGGAGAGTTCCTTCATCAGTCTGTCGAGAATACCATTGATAAACTCGCGACTTTTCTCAGTGGAATAGATTTTGGAAATCTCCACGAACTCATTAATAGTAACCTTGGTCGGGATGGTCGGGAAGTGGAGCAGCTCGCACAATGCCATCTTGAGCATCACCATGTCGAGAATAGCCACGCGCTCGGCATCCCAGTTGCGGAGGGTAGGTTCAATTTCCTTGAACAAAGCAAGATCCTCTTCGCAGGTTTTCCTAAGCAACTCCTCTCCGAATTCGAGTACCGTAGCATCTGAAGGTTCGTGCTCGCGGAAAAAGTCGCCGCTTACCGGAGTAGCTTTCAGTGTTTTTTTCATGGCACCTGCCACCAGCGACTCATCATCTGCCCAGTTATTGTATCTGTCCTCCGACATATCAGAGAACAGTTCATTGGAAGAGAGGTATTTGTAGAGTTCCAGCAGTATTTTGGTGTGATCTCCTGCTGTTGGCTCCGCCAGATCAAGGTAGACCAGGTATTCAGGCGTGGCACAAAAGCCCTGATACAGGTTGCGGATATGATCTTCGTCGAGCTGATCGTTCACACCGTACTTTTTCACGAGATTCATAAAACCAACGTGATTGGCGAGCGATTGCACGCACTCGTTGTCGCCGAGACGCGGCTTGAAATTCTTGTCTTCGTCAGAGGGAAGCAGCTTGGCTGCGCGGATTTCGGCGTCTTTCAGGGCGTATTGAGTAACCCGCAGAAGGACATAAAGCTGGAAAATATACAGTTCGAAGGTTTTCCAAATACCGTCTTTATAGGCTTTGACCAACTCTTTGGTAGTAAGTTGTTCATCCCTGTTGAGCATGTACAGGAGTTGCATCACTTTGATACGGACACTTCGGCGACTTAGCATGGTATTTCAAATAACGTTTGGCAGAATTTTTCCAGTTGCTCCCGCAAAGGAACGGATTTTCACTGACAAATATGTAATTAATAAAAAAAATAGCAATTATTGAATCGAATATACCAGCTGTTCAATCATTTCATCATCTTTGCCATGATCAAAACTATTTACCATGGCAAACACCCACGCCGCGCAAGGCTCTCCCACAATCTCGAACAAACCTGAACTCTCCGGCACAGCCATACTTAACATGAGTGCCGGCTTCCTGGGCATTCAGGTGGGGTGGGGTATGCAAATGGGCAATATGAGCGCCATTTACGAATATCTGGGTGCCAAACCCGATGAAATTCCGCTTCTCTGGCTGGCTGCACCCATGACCGGACTCATTGTACAGCCGATTATTGGCTACATGAGCGACCGTACCTGGGGCAAGTGGGGCAGGAGAAAGCCCTATTTCACCATTGGTGCCATACTCGCCACCGCAGCGCTGATTCTGATGCCGCACTCTCCTTCGTTGTGGTTCGCCGCCGGTCTGCTCTGGATACTCGATGCCAGTATCAATATCAGTATGGAGCCGTTCAGGGCTTTTGTAGGTGATATGCTCCCCGAATCACAAATAAACAAGGGATATACCACCCAGAGTATGCTCATCGGCATAGGCAATGTGATTGCAGCCTTACTCCCCACCGCAATAATATGGGCAGTGGGAAGCGGACATGTAGAGCCCGGCTCAGGTATTCCACCTTATCTCGTGGCGGTTTTCACCCTGGGAGCCATTTTTTATATCACTGCGGTGATGTACACGGTTCGTACGACCAAAGAGTATCCGCCTGCCGATATGGAGGCTTTCAACAAAATGAAAGCTGAAACTGCCGGGCTCGCCAACGGTTTCCGGGAGGTATTCGCCAAAATCTTCAAAATGCCGGGTACCATGCGTCAGGTGGCACTGGTACAGTTTTTTACCTGGCCCGGCCTGTTCCTGATGTGGTTTTATTTCACCACGGCTGTATCCACCGATGTACTGGGTGCCACCGATACCAGCTCTCCGCTTTACGCCGAAGGGGTAGCCTGGGGCAATATCTGCTTTGGCTTCTACTCAGTCATCTGTTTCCTGTTTTCCTTTTACCTGCCTGTACTGGCCGATAAAATTGGTCGCGCACGCACGCACGCTGTCTGTCTGGCAACCGGTGCTGCCGGACTGGTATTCGTGGGTTTTGCCCCCGACAAGTACTGGCTGCTGCTCTCCATGTTCTGTGTAGGTGTAGCCTGGGCGAGTATCCTGTCCATGCCCTATGCCATGCTGGCTTCCTCGCTCCCCCAGGAAAAAATGGGGGTTTACATGGGAATTTTCAACTTTTTTATTGTTCTGCCTGAAATCATCGCAGCACTCGGCTTCGGCTGGGTCATGGAAAATGTACTTGATAACAACAGAACACATGCTGTCATGCTCGGAGGCGCACTCCTTGCGCTGGCCGCTTTGCTCAGTCTGCTGATCAGGACAAACCCGTCAAACAGGTAATTCACCCTGGATGATGACGCCTGACAGGTGTCTCTCTTAAAACTCAAAACATCTATTTCCACACATAACCCGGACAATTTCCGTTCATAATGAGGTATCTCGGACAATTACAGATTATTCCCCTGCTGCTGCTGTGCTGCTGCTCGAGCCATCTGGCGGGCAACTCGCACCGGAAAGCAGACGCGCCCTTTGTTGCCCCGCTTGACAATGACATCAGGGTGGAGCCCGCCAACTGGTGGACCGGAATGAAGCACAACCGCGTTGAACTGATGATTCACCGGAAAGATATCTCAGGCTACTCGGTAACGCTGGGTGGTGCCCGTGGTGTAAAGCTGGTTAGTGTGGAAAAAGCAGAGAGTCCGAATTATCTGTTTGTCACCGTTGAGATCAGTCCAAAAGCCCAACCGCAGACTGTCTCGCTGGTTTTCAGCCGGGGCACCGAAAAATTTGCGCACCCTTTTCCGATTCTGAGCCGCAGTCAGGAACTCAAGGCACAGGGCGTGGGCCCACAGGACGTGGTTTACCTCGTTTTCCCCGATCGTTTCTCCAATGGCGATCCCTCCAACGACAATGTGGCGGGTATGCGGCAGGGACTTCAGCGCGACTCGCTGGTCGGCCGCCACGGTGGCGACCTCCAGGGCATCATCAATCACCTGGATTATATCAAAGATCTCGGAATTACCGCTGTCTGGCTCAATCCCGAACTGGAAAATGACCAGAAACGCGAATCGTATCACGGGTATGCCGTCACCGATCACTACCGCGTTGATCGTCGGTTCGGAAGCAATGAATTGTTAAAGGAACTGGTGAAAAAGTGTCACGAAAAAGGCATTAAAGTGGTGCGTGATGTTGTGCTGAACCATATCGGCAGCGAACACTGGTGGATGGAAGACCTGCCCTCCCGCGACTGGCTGAATCAGTGGCCCGTGATGACGCAGACTACCTACCGCGCCCCGACGCTGCTGGATCCTTACGCCTCCGAGTGGGATAAAAAACGTTTCAGCGACGGATGGTTCGTACCTACCATGCCCGATCTGAACCAAAAGAATCCGCACCTGGCCAACTATCTCATTCAGCAGGCTATCTGGTGGATGGAATTCGCCGGTCTCGACGATTTCAGGATTGACACCTATACATACTCCGATCAGGCGTTCTGCAGTCGCTGGTGTAAAGAAGTCAGGGAGGAGTATCCGCAACTCAATATGTTCGGAGAGGTGTGGGAGCACGGCGTGTCTGTACAGGGATATTTTGGTGACAACCAGCCCACCAAAACCGGGTTTGATTCCAATTTGCCCTCCCTGGTGGATTTTCAGCTTTGTTTTGCCATTCACGAAGCGCTATCCAGGGAGCAGGGCTGGACTGAAGGTATTTCCCGGGTTTATTACACACTGGCCAAGGATAACTTCTACGAAGATCCTTTCAGAAACGTGATTATGCTGGACAATCACGATTTCAGCCGGTTTTACACCATTGTCAAGGAGGATTTTAACAAGTACAAAAGCGGAATGGCCTTCCTGCTCACCACACGGGGTATCCCACAGATATACTATATGACTGAAATCCTCGGAACGGGGAATGAGTGGCCTTCTCACGGCAATATCCGGAAAGACTTTCCGGGTGGCTGGCAGGGCGATCCGGCAGACAAGTTTACCGCCGCCGGCAGGACGGAACAGGAAAATGAAGCGTTCAACTACGCGCGTACGCTTATACGCTACAGAAATGAAACCCCTGCATTGCATCGCGGCAAACTGACCCAGTTCGTGCCCGTTGATGGTGTTTATGTCTATTTCCGCAGCGATGACTCCAAAACCGTCATGGTTGTACTGAATACTGCCAACAGTGAAAGAACGATTGATACAGCCCGGTTTGAAGAGTGCCTGAAGGGATCCGTAAGCGCCCGGGATGTGATATCAGGACAAAAAATCGGTGATATTTCAAAACTCACCATTCCGGCGAATTCGCCGCTGGTGTACGAAATACTGAGATAATTTCACCGGTAAAAAAAATTGGGACAAACCACCTTGTTCTGGTATTCCCGATGGAATACTTCGGTGGCAGACGCGCTCATGGGAGGCACTATCCATGCCCAGTCGGCATTGGCAGTTCTTCCTTTTCTACATTCGGTTTGTTCAAAATGGACAAACTGCTCTGATGCCTCGTGGTGATTGGTCATACTGACCCCTGCTTTCCCGTAGGAGTGCAGTACCGAAGTATTCAGTTCCACCATTGCCCTGTCTTTCCAGAGAATGGCTGGATTGGCGGTATCCAGTCCCATTTTCTCTGCAATGAGCGGCAGAAGATTGTACCTGTTGACATCGCCCAGATTGCGGCTGCCCACTTCAGTTCCCATGTACCAGCCGTTGAAAGGAGCTGCAGTATAGAGAATCCCCCCGATTTCGAGCGTCATACTGCTGATTACCGGCACAGCGTGCCACTTGAGTCCGAGGTCAGCCCACCAGTCGTAGTACGGGTGTTCTAGAGGCACCTCCATGACCAGTCCGGAAGGCGCCTCTGCCAGCACCGGCTCGCGGCCGGGCCACTGCCAAACCCAGGGAAGCAGATCAAAACGCGATTTATCGGGATTTGACCAGCCCATTTCCAGACACATCCGGGTGAATTTTTCCTGGGAAGGATCGCCGGTGATATTTCCAGCTTCATCCCTGTATCCGGCGTAACGAATCAGCTGATCGTTCAGTATCCGGGGGGCAGCGCCATCGGGAGAGGCTGATTTGAAAATCGTTATTGTCGATCGGATCTCTCCGCCGTTGGTGGCGAATTCAAGATGCCGACAAAGCGCATCAAAAATTTCCTGATCCGTTTCGGCCTCCCTGGCATCCAGTATCTTGAGGGTTTTCCAGTACAACCTTCCTATACAGCGGTTGCTGTTTCGCCAGGCCATCCGTGCACCGTGCTCGAGCTCCGCGCGCGTATGCACGTAAGTACCTGTTGCACTGATTTGTCGGTTAACCTCCTCCAGGCGGCTGTCAACCTGATCAGAAATACCCAGCTCGGCATAGGCAAGCTGGATGAAATCCTTCGCTGCTTCCGGCAGCGGCAGTCGGGAGGTTTCTGTTAAGAACATAAAAGCAATTGGAACAACAAAGGAAACAAAAGTAAGCTGAAATTGATTTCATTACAGCATTTAATCTTCACAGACAACCATTACATCATTAATCAGCGAATAAATTTCCCATCTTTTCTTACTTTCGCGCCGCGTTAACAAATAAAACTATGAAAAAAGAAACCACGCTCAAAGAAGAAGCCCTTCACTACCACGCAAAGGGGCGACCCGGAAAGATTGAAGTCATTCCTTCCAAGGAAACTGCCAATCAGCGGGATCTTTCGCTGGCTTACTCGCCCGGAGTGGCTGAACCGTGCCTTGCCATCGCTGAAAATCCGGAAGACGTTTATAAATATACAGCCAAAGGCAACCTGGTGGCTGTTATCTCCAATGGTACCGCCGTTCTTGGCCTCGGCGATATTGGTGCTGCAGCGGGAAAACCGGTAATGGAAGGGAAGGGACTCCTTTTCAAAATTTACGCTGATATTGATTGTTTCGATCTGGAACTCGATACCAAAAATGTGGATGAGTTTGTTCGCACGGTTAAAATTCTGGAACCGACATTCGGAGGCGTAAACCTGGAGGATATCTCCGCACCCGAGTGTTTTGAAATAGAAGAGCGCCTGAAAAAGGAGCTCAATATTCCTGTCATGCACGACGACCAGCACGGTACGGCCATTATTAGCGCCGCCGCGCTTCTCAATGCACTCGAATTGGTAGGTAAAGACATTTCGAATGTAAAAATTGTGGTGAACGGAGCCGGAGCTTCTGCTATTTCCTGCACAAGACTGTACTGTGCACTGGGGGCTCAGAAATCGAACGTGTTTATGTTCGACAGTAAAGGGCTGATTCATCCTTCCCGTACCAATCTGGATGGCAAAAAGAGCGAATTCGTCAATGATAACATGTCGGCCGATGCGTCGCTCGCCGATGCACTTGCCGGAGCCGATGTTTTTGTGGGCCTTTCCAAGGGAAATATCCTCAATCAGGATATGGTTCGCTCCATGGCGCCAAATTGTATCGTTTTCGCCATGGCCAATCCCACCCCTGAAATCAGTTATGAGGATGCCACCGCCGCCCGCAAGGACATCATTATGGCCACAGGCCGCTCCGATTATCCCAATCAGGTGAATAACGTGCTCGGGTTCCCGTACATCTTCAGGGGAGCACTCGACGTGCGCGCGCGGGCGATCAACGAGGAAATGAAGCTGGCCGCTGTTCGCGCGCTGGCAGAGCTCGCCAAGAAACCCGTGCCGGATATCGTCAACCTGGCTTATGGAAACTCCAATCTCCACTTCGGACCTGATTATATTATACCCAAACCTGTTGACCCGCGACTTTTGGCGACCGTTGCACCTGCCGTGGCGCGAGCTGCCATGGATTCCGGTGTTGCGCAAAAGGAAATTACTGACTGGGAAGGATATGCCATTCACCTCACCAAGCGGCTGGGTATTGACAACAACCTGACCAGGGCTATTCAGACAAAAGCCAAACAAAATCCAAAGAGGGTAGTATTCACCGATGCCGAAAACTCCACAGTGCTCAAAGCTGTGAGGGTAGTGGTGGAGGAAAATATCGCAAAGCCCATCCTGCTCGGCAATGTGGAGAAAGTGCGCGCTCTGATGGCAGAAAACAGGATTGAACTGGATGATGTACTTATCATTGATCCAAAGAATCCGGTAACAGTTGAAGAGAACGAGCGCATGGATCGCTATGCCGCTCACCTGTATGAAAAAAGACAGCGCAAAGGGTTTATCCTCGCTGATGCCCGACAGAAAATCAAACACCGCAACTATTTCGGTGTGATGATGGTGGAAACCGGCGACGCAGATGCCATGATCAGCGGACTCTCCAGAAATTATCCGGATACGATTCGTCCGGCGCTGCAGGTTATCGGTCCCAAACCCGGCATCAGAAAGGTGGCGGGTATGTATATCCTGATGACCAAACTCGGGCCGCTTTTCCTGGCTGACACAACCGTCAACCTGGATCCAACCGCCGAAGAAATTGTTGAAATTGCCGAACTGACTGCCAAACAGGTGGAAAAGTTTAATATCAAGCCGAGAATCGCCATGCTGACCTACTCCAACTTCGGCTCTGTGGCCGACGGGGTAGCGGCAGTGAAAATGCGCGCAGCCACCAATATGTTGCAGGAAAAACACCCTGAAATGATTGTAGAGGGCGAAATGCAGGCCCACCTGGCCTTCGATACAGAGCTGATGCAACAGAATTATCCGTTCAGCAAACTGGTGGATGAGCCCGCCAACACGCTCATATTCCCGAATCTCTCTTCTTCAAATATTGCCTACAATCTCATCAGATCTGTAGCTGGTGTAGAGCTTATCGGCCCGATTATCATGGGACTCAAAAAGCCTGTCCACGTTCTTCAACTCGGATCTTCCGTGCGTGAAATAGTGGATATGGTGGCGATTGCGGTAGTGGATGCCCAGATAAAGTAAATCCATTGACGCTTGTATTGTTTCTTCACTGCAGAATCTGCTCCGTTACAGGTTCTGCAGAACCGGAACACGTCCTCGCCGCCTCCAATGAAAAAGGATAGCAGAAAACAATGCAGACAAAAAGTACTTTTGTGGCAACAATCAATGAATGTTTCATAGTTTTTTCTGCAAATTTTTTGGCGAACAGACCCCGGGAAGGGGCATTTCATCACTGCTCTTAGTGATTTGTATTGCTGTACTTCAAGCCTGTCATGATAATGCCTCGGGCAGTATCGAACAAAGAACCTCATTCAGATACAATCAGCACAATCCGGTAACCTCGCTGGATCCTGCGTTTGCACGCACGCAGAACAATATCTGGGCTGTTGACTGTCTGTTCAACGCACTGGTTCAGCTCGACGACAGCCTGAAGGTTCAACCCTGTCTGGCAAGTAACTGGGACATTTCGGCGGACGGACTAACGTATCGTTTCAGGCTCAGGGAGGATGTCTTTTTTCACGATGACATATCTTTTCCCGACGGAAAGGGCCGAAAGATGGTCGCATCGGATGTGGTTTACAGTTTTCAGCGCCTGCTCGATGATATATGGCCCAAGCCGGGCTCCTGGATTTTCAAGGGCAGAATTGCCGCCGATTCGGCCTTCACAACAGTGGGCGATTCCATCTTTGTTTTGAGGTTGAACAGGCCATTCCAGCCTATGTTGCAAATTCTGACCATGCAATATGCCAGTATCGTACCCCGGGAAGCCTGTGAATTCTATGGACGCGATTTCAGAAGACACCCCGTGGGTACCGGTCCCTTCAGGTTTAAAGTATGGGCTGAAAATCAGGCGCTGGTGATGCTCAAGAACGAACATTACTTCGAAACTGACAGTAATGGCGCCAGGTTGCCTTATCTCGACGCAGTGAAGGTGTCTTTTATCACCGACAGGAAAACGGCATTTCTTGAGTTCAGAAAAGGCAATCTGGATTACTTTTTCGGACTGGAGAGTTCGTACGTGAACGAACTGCTCACGCCGGACGGCGAACTTCAGCCCGGACTGGATTCCGGTTTTTATTTCCTGAAAAATCCATACCTGAACTCCGAATATCTGGGTGTCAGAATGGACAATACCAACGGGGCCGGCCCGCTTCAACTGAAAAAAGTACGACAGGCACTTAACTATGGTTTCGACCGGAAACTGATTCTTCGCACGCTCAGAAACAGCGTGGGGAAGCCCGCTACATCGGGTTTTGCCCCGAGAGGGTTGCCTTCCTTCAATGATGTGACTGTTCGGGGTTACACTTTCGACCAGTCAAAAGCAAAAAAGCTGCTTTCGGAGGCCGGTTTTCCCGGCGGAGCAGGTATGCCGGAAATTACGCTGCTCTGTAACGCAGAGTACCTGGATTTATGTACCATGATTGTAAGGCAATGGGAAGATATCGGTCTTAAAGTCCGGATTGAACCTGCAGAAACAGCCATCCTGCGCGAGCGCATGCGCAACGGGAAGGCTCCTTTCTTTCGGGCTTCCTGGATTGCAGACTATCCCGATGCTGAGAGCTTCCTGACCTGTTTTTACAGTAAAAACAGCGCACCGCCGAACTATACCGGCTTTAGCAACCCTGAATTCGACCGTCTGTACGAAAGTTGTCTGCAGGAGAACGACCCCGGCAAGCGATTCATTTTGTACCAACAGATGGACAGGATTATCATAGAAGAAGCACCTGTAATCTTTCTTTTTTACGACGAAACAGCACAGTTTGCATCAAAAAGGATAGAGGGATTGCCACATAATGCCATCAACCTGCTTTCGCTTAAAAAAGTAAAGAAGCGTCTCCTGTAGACTTAGAGCTTGTTCAGGATTCTCTGCCGTTGGCAAAAACAGGCTGATTTTTTGTCAGTTTTTGCGTTTTAGAAGGCGCATAGCCGGTGCTACGTAACTGAAAAAAGGTGAAAAATGGCGAAAAATGAGTCGTTTTTGACTCGGTGAGAGAATCCTGAACAAGCTCTTAGCGCCCGCTCCTGTCAATCAGCACGCTGCTGGCCTGTTGAGTACCAAACATGTGCATATCCTGAATATTCACATACTCGGGCCTCGACACCATGAACCAGATTGCTTCTGCCACATCGGATGATTTAAGCGGTCTGAAGTCTTCGTAAATGCGCGCTCTTTCGGCGTCACCGTCAAACCGGGTAATGGCAAATTCGGTTTCTTCCACATGTCCGGGACTCACCTGACTGACCCGCACATTATATCTGTACAAATCGGATCGAAACCCTTTCGTGAGTGCTTCCACCGCAAATTTAGTGGCACAATACACATTGCCATTCGGATAAACTTCCTTGCCGGCACTGCTGCTGATATTCACTATATGTCCCTTTCTGCGCTCAACCATGCCGGGGGATACCATTCGGGTAACATACAGCACACCCTTGATATTCGTGTCTATCATTGTTTCCCAGTGATCCAGCCGACCCTCGTGTATAGGACTGAGCCCCTTGGCCAGTCCCGCATTGTTTATCAGTACGTCAATTTGTCTGAAATGATCCGGAATGCCGTTAACAGCAGATTCCACCTCCTCAAACCTGCGCACGTCGAAGGGGAGTGGCAATACGTCGGCACCATAGGTATGTTTCAGGTATTGTGCAATTTCATCCAGACGCTCTCTCCGGCGACCGTTCAGGATGAGTCTGTAACCATTTCGGGCAAATATCTCAGCCGTGGCGCGACCTATGCCCGATGTTGCTCCGGTAATCAGTACGACAGGTGCATCCAGGTTTTGAACTGCCACTGGCTCCTGTTGTGGAGCGGTATCTGAATTTCCGGTGGTCAGGACGGCCTCGGGCTGCACTGGTACGTTGGTCAGTTTTCCGAGGGCCATGACCAGTTCGGTATCGTCCGGCGCGAGGGAAAGTGCTTTTTTTAGGTAAACAACGGCGGTCTCCCTGTACTCATCGGCCAGATGTTCTGCAGCCATCAGTCCGAGACTTCTGTAAATACCGGGATACTCCGGATTGATTTCAGCTACCCTGTCCCAGCAGTACTTGGCATACAGATAATCGCCTTGTGAAACGGCAGTGATACCCTGCTTCCAGTAAGAGTCAGGATTTTGTGGCGCAGGCATTTCCGGTTCATTGAATCCAGTTGCCGGCTCTTCCAGTGCGGCCTGCTTTTCCTTCAGTTTTTGCATCCCAACCTCGTAGGCGCGGTTGATACGCTCGTTTTCCGGATAAAATTCCCGGGCAGTCCGAAGCAGTTCGAGGCCATTTTCAATGAATCCCTGCTGAATCCAGAAATCGGCATCCCTGATTGTCTGTTCCACGGCTTCGTCAGCAGGTATTGTTTGAACTCCTGCAGATATAATTTCTTCTGAGGTATCAACTTCCTCTTCCGCCATTGCAGGAATTTCAGGTTCCTTTCCAACGGGAACAGGTGTGAATATTCCGCCTTCGATAACGGAGTAGGGCAGGGCTGTCGGTGCGGCAGTTTCCGCTGTACCCACACCGGTTTCCAGTGCGGGTTCCGAATGAACAGCAGGAGGTTGCTCCACAACAGGTGGTGTATGTTCCTGCGTCGTGACAGCGGTGTAATCGCGCTGTATGCCCAGCAAGGAGAAGAGATAACTGAAATTGTTTGCCTCGAATTGGGCCAGAGAGACGGGCCCGGCTGCCCGCAAGTGCGTAATTATCTCGCTCATTTCATTGGCGAGCTCTCTGATTGCGTCCATTTCCTTTTCCAGACGCTGCTTTTCCTGTCCCACCAGATTCTGATACTCCGAACTCACCTTCATCCACACATTCTGCCAGTGATTCATGTAGTGGAGCATATTGACCATTCTGTCAATGGCAGTAGGTACTACCTCACCATCGGCATTTTTTCCATCGGCGATAACAGGTACAAGTGTGCGTCCCGCGGGCAATTTGCCCAGTTCGCTGAGTAGTCCCGCCATACACTTTCGATCAGTAAGCAGATTATCGGTTACCAGCATGACAACCGGGAGTCCACTGGAAAAAACAGTTTCCGGCCAGTTCGTTGCACTGGCAACATGTTCGGGTGAAATACCGGACTTTACGAGTGTTTCGTGCAACTTCTGGGCCAGATCGGCATTGGCCGGGGAGTAGGCAAGAATAAATCGGTTCATATTTGTCGGAGGGATTTATGGCTGGGAGGAAAAAATGTTGATTATTGAAGAGAGGTGATGAGCGACTTGAACTCATTGCTGAACGACTCGTAGCGGGAAGTAGCAGGACCATCAAATCCGGTGTGTACCAGCCGGATCTGATCATTCTTGTCGAGCACAATCATGGTCGGAAAGGCATTGATCTGATCCAGAACAGGGAACATGCGGGCCGCATCGTCCTTGCTGGCCTGTCCTGCGTAAACAACCTCGTAAGGAATGCCGAGTCTCTGTTTGTATCTTGTCAGGTGCGCATTGGCCTGATCTGTGTTCTTGTTTCTTTCAAAGGAAAAGCAGGCTACCGACATTTGAGATGCCAGCCCGGGATTATTTCTGATAAATTCGGTGAGAAAGACCTGTTCATCCCGACAGTTGGGGCACCAGGTACCCGAGATAGTAAACACCTTGATTTTACCGGAAAAATCCGGAGATGGATAGACAAACGGCCTTCCATCGGGTGTTTTCAGATTGAAGGAGATACCCGTGCCTTTTTTAGCCTGCGTAATGGAGTCGGCCGGACGGAGATCAAAAGAGTCATCCTTCCATGCGGTCCAAAGCGATTTTGTTTTGTGACCAAAGTTAACCTGTCCCTGTATGGTATCACCGCGAACAGATCCTGAAAACAGCAGGGCATGTGCGCCATCAAAACCTGAAAGCCAGAATTTCCGGCCCTGAACAGTGCCTTCCAGATAGCCGTAATCGCCTGTTTCGGTGCGGAATGTTCCCAGCAGATGGTTTCCGTCCTGTCTGAATTCGGCTACGGCCATATCCTGCTCAGTCTCGGGCTGGTCAATACCAAATCTGGCTGCCCAGTTGCCCGTGATATCACGGTCCGGCTTGTTGTTCAGGGTAGTAAAACGGTAATTGCGGCCCGCATGTGCATAAAATGGAATCTGATAATCCTCTTTCGTGGTCAGTCGCCAGTAGCCCTGCATAACACCTCCCCTGATTTCAGCGTGTATGTAGGACTGGTATTCCGGAAACCACACATTCATGGTATCGCGTGCGAGCGTACGGTCGCGCCCGTACTGAATACTGTCCAGGCGAATCCGCTGCGCTCCATTGATAATTTCAATGTAAAAACGCTCGTCGTCGGTATAAGTTACTTCGAAATTGAAAGGTAACTCACCGGGTTTGAACTGTTCGTAGAGGATGGATACATCGTCTTTTTTCTGTGCAGGCAACGAGAATTTTTCCAGTTCGAGGACACCGCGCCATACACCGGGTGCCACCCTGGTGAAGGATGAATTTGCCTCAATACAACCGCCAAACAGAACCGGAACAAACAAAAACCAGAAATACTTCATCGTATTTTTTTTGGGTACAAATGTAGTACAAAAGAAAAGCCCGAATGCAAGAAATCATTGCATCCGGGCTTCCATTCTGTTGCGCGGTTCAACTATCAGCGAACGCGCCTTTGTAGCATCTCGGTGAGGGTGATGACTCCTTCGCCTATGGCAAAGAGCCCAAGGATTACGCCAATGATTACCATGATTAAAACGGTTTTGTTTGAATTATGTTGTACAACGACGTCACTTAATCTGTCGTCATATTCAGGTATTTTCAAATACAATGCCAATTTTGAAAATCGTACAAAGAAATATTACTTTTACTCGCAATATGGAAGGAGTTACAATCAAGACAAGTCGAACAAGTTGCCGTTTTTATCACCCGTCAGACTTCGATTTTGTCCGGGCGACTATGGCCGATGAACAGGTCATGCACTTCATCCGACCTGCTACCGATGATTCGGAAATTGTCAGGGAGCGGACGGATTTCTGGCTGAAATATGCCTCGGATTACCCTGGTTTCGGGATTTTTATGATAAGGCTGAATGAGACCGGTGAGGTGGCCGGCTACTGCGTGGTTCGCCGGGTAGAGTATGCGCCCGACAGAGATATCGAAATAGGATACGTGCTCGCCAGGGAATACTGGGGCAGGGGACTGGCTACTGAAATTACTCAGGGAATGATAAAGTACGCTATAGCCAATTTTAACCCTCCGCTGATTCTGGCCTATACAGATCCGGCCAATACAGCCTCCAACAGGGTGCTGGAGAAATGCGGTTTCGCCGGAAACGGAATGGAGAGCGTTGCTCAGACGGAGAGTCTCCGGTGGGAATTACATGTTTGAGCGCTTTTTACTGTTTTCGACACATTTTCTTAAATGTAAGATATTGTATATCAGTTATTCGCGTCAAAAAACATGTTTATTTTGGGTGTCCCAGTGTCGAAAACAGGAGCCTGGTTGGCCGGGTAAATGGTTTTTCGCGCAGATGTCACGCAGATGTTTTGCGCAGATTTTACACAGAAAACTAGTAAATCTCATGGAAGCAAATGAAATTACTTATCTGAACAGAGGTGCCGTATTTCGGGTGCACACCACACTAGTACCTGGCTTGCTGGAAAGTGTCTATGAAGCCGCTTTGAAATATGAATTGCAAAGAGACGGAATAAGGGTGCGAAATCAGGTTGGGATACCGATGATTGGATAAAATCAGCATTAAACGCAATATAAACTCCTTCTCTTGAGTGCGATTCTGTGTAAAATCTGTGCAAAACATCTGCGTAAAATCTGTGAGAAACCAACACTAAAGGGGTGCCAGGAATAAGTAGATAAAGTAATGGTTCTATGCCATAGCCGAGTTATTAACCTGAAAAAACGCTGAGAGGGGGCTTTCAGGCTCCCTCTCAGCAACATTTTAAAACAGGCAGTTTTGCTGTTATTTGAAAATCAGTTTAGCATATCCCAGGCTTTTGCCTTCAGATGTTATCCGGAGCATATAAACGCCGGCAGGCAGTTGCCCTCGCTCAAGATTTATCTGATTACCTGAAAAATGAATGCGTGTTGTATGACGTCCGGTTATCTCGGTCAGATCTGCGTAGCCGCTTGAGATATTTTCTGTAGCTCCGATGGTCAGTGCAACCCGGTCAGTGGCAGGATTAGGCGAAATCTGCAGTGTCAGTCCCTTCTGCGCGGGAGTCCAGGTGTCAACCGTCACGAAGTTGATGCCCACCTTGTGATGCGTTCTGTTGGTGATTACCGGTTCGTTGAAGTCAAAATAGATGGCAGCCTGATTGTAGATGTCCGACTGTAACGCCACACTCGGCTTCTGTTTCACCCTGAAAGAGACAAAACCCTGCGAACCGGCCACATTTACGTTGCTGTCGGGCAGTGCAATCGGATCAAATACAAATTTCAGGAATCCGTCGCAGTAATAGTCAAAACGATACGGGTGACTGGATGCTCCGGGTTCCACGGTGGCAGGATCCAGCCAGACCGACAGTGTATCGCGGATGACTACAGCAAAAGCGGTATCTGTTCCGGTATTCTGGAATCGTATCAGGTACTCGATATCCACTCCCGGTTTGATATATTGCTGTGCGCCGTATCCGGTTGGAAGTCCCTGTTTGTCGTTCGGGTCATAAGAGCCGCTGTTTGCACGGCACTCAATATCCTTCCACTCGTCGGCATCATCCAGCTCGAACTGATTTACAAATCCCAGCGAGAAGGTTTGTCCGGCAGTACAGCCCTCTACAGTGAGCGAAGGCATGGAAAAGCCCGGATGGAAGGGCTCCTGCGCTGCCTCAATGCGCCAGGTTGCACCATTGGCGGGTGTAGTGAACACCAGGCGATCTTCGCCGGCAGCCAGCGGATTACCGGGCGGCATGGTCAGCATGACGGCATCTTCGATGATCACATACTCGAGGTTGGTGGTCATGGATGCGGTACCGGTATTTTTAGCCCGGAACTCCAGCTCCGTGCCATTGCAACTCGCACTGAGTTTCACACTGGCACCTGACCATTGTGTGCTGGCCTGCGGACAAGGGTCATGGGGAAATATCGTCGCGTCCACACAGTGGGTCTGACCCAGTACGGCATCGCAGCTCACCTTCACGTTGAAAGTAAAATAGTTACAGGAGTTGAAGCCAACAAAACCGATATCAAAGCGATAGGTGTTGTTTCCAAGCGAAACATAGGGCACGGTGGACGACAATAAAATCAGCAGCGGATCAAGCACAACATCTACATGGGCAAAGTCGGCTGACTGGGTACCCTTGTTGCAGTATTGTACATAAATGGTGTTCTCTCCGATACAGCGACGCAGGAAGGGTACGGATACATCAACATGCATATCCGGGCAGAGTACCAGCGGCTGAAGTGGTATATTGCGTTCAACCGATCCTCCGAATGGCACCGTAACCGTGTACGACGGTTGGCAGGGCGCCCACGGACTGTTGTTCAGAACGGGTGTCAGGGTGTAAACACCGGCTGGCAGCGATACCGTGTAACCGCCTCCGCTGTTGCTGTACACGTAATATATATCACCCGCAGCGTTTTCAATGGTAAGGGTGAACTGACCCAGGCCAGAATCGTTGCCGCTTATCTGACAGTCGTTATTGAAATCGGCAAAAATCACCCCTTTCAGCGTGCCGCAATCATCCAGATCTGTCTCGATATAGTAACTGTCAGAGGCCGTACAGCCATTGGCACTGGTAACTGTTACCGAGTACCATCCCGACTGAGAGGGCAAAACCCAGGACGTGCTCTCGCCGGTATTCCAGGCGTATGTGAACGGCTGGTTTCCGCCCGATACATTTACATACATACCCAGCGAATCGGTACACAGATTGGAATTCAGACTAACTATCTCGGCCTGAAGCTGATTACCGGCGATAAAATTGCGACAAGCCTGTGCAGTGCAGCCCTGTGCGCTCGTAACGGTCACACAATAATTGCCCGTCTGGTCTATCTGTATGGACTGGTTGGTTACACCATTGTTCCAGAGATAGGAAACCACCGGATTATTGGTGGACGCTGTGAAAACAGCCTCACCACAGGTTACGGAGGATGACGTAATACCAACGAAAGGAACACTCTGATCACCGGAGACTATAACAGTGTCCTGTGAAAAACAATTCTGCAGAGAATCCGTCACGACAATGAAATATGTTCCCGGTTGCGGGACGGTGAGTACCGGTGAGTTAGACAGAACCTGATCGTTGGCAAACCAGGTGTAAAAGTAATTATTCCCCGGTGGCGTTACCACCGCAGTGGCAGTAACCGCAGGTCCGTTACAGGTTATTGGTCCCGAAACGATGGCTTCTACCTGGCACTGCTGTGCAACAACTCCGGAAAAGGCTCCGCCAGTGAGGAGAAACATCAGTAAAAAGAAGAGTTTTTTCATGCTTTATCGGTTTGTGTAATTGAAGGATGAATGGCTGACAGCTTTATTTTCACGGTACAAAAGTGGTGTTAAACATCTGGTCTGCCAAGTACATTTTTATTAATTAATAGAAATTATTTTTATTAAAAATAATGTAAAATGTTTAAAATCAAATATTTATAAAATTATAAATAGAAATAATTAACGTTATTTCAGGAAAAACAAGTTCATTTGATGTGAAAAATCGCCAACCCGTAACCTGAATCTACCTATTAGAGCTTGTTCAGGATTCTCTGCCGTTGGCAAAAACAAGCTCTAAATACCGGTTCAATGGAAAAATCAATTCTCTGGACATCCCTGTTATCGCTTTCCGGCCTGGAGCGGAAGCATTTCCGGCAATGGCTCGATTCTCCTTTCTTTTGCCGGAAGGAGTCGCTCGCGCACCTGTACGCGTACCTGTGCGAGTGCCTGGAACACCGCAGAAATCCGCAGCAGGAAATGGCAATGTCGCGCTGTGATGTCACAGATATCACGTCTTTCAGACTGATTATGAGTGAGTTGCAGGGGCAACTCGAAGCTTTTCTGGTTTATCAGACAGGTTTGAGTGAGCATTTTCAAGTTCGTCTGGCCGGAGCTTGGCGTCGAAAGGGACAGGAAAAACAGTTTGGCAGAGCCCTGGATCAGGCAACAAAGACGCTGAACAAACAGCCTCGAAGGCATCGGGGGTACTATGAGGCCATGGCAGATATAGCGTACGAGCGCTATCAGTTCTCGAGTTCCGGACAAAGAACCGGGGAACTTAATCTGCAGGAATTGCTGGATACCACTGAAGTGGCATTTATACTGGCCAAACTGCGCCAGTCATGCTTTGCTCTCTCGCATCAGGCAGTATATAAAATACAATATGACTTTGGCCTGCTCGATGCTGTGCTGAACCAGATCAGGAGTTCCTCCGGGCTCTTGGCAAATCCGGTTATTTCTCTGTACTATCACTGTTATCTGTTTCTTACCGCTCCGGAAACTGAACAGTACTTCGATGAGTTCCAGAATCTGCTGATTTTACACAGGGAACTGTTGCCGCCGGACGAGCAGCGCGATTTATACCTGCTTGCCATTAACTATTGTATCCGGAAAATCAACCAGCAGAAATCAGGATATTTCAAACAGGCTTTCGGACTCTATAAATCGGCCCTGGAAGCAGAACTGTTGCTGGAAAACGGACAGCTTTCACCCTTTGCCTTTAACAATATTGTTGCTATTGCCCTTAAAGTGGGCGAAACCGAATGGGCCGGTCAGTTTATCAACGATTATGCCCCGTTTCTCGAAAGCAGGCACCGGGAAGCCAGTGTCAGGCTCAATCTGGCAAGAGTTGCCTACCTGAAAAAAGATTACAGGGCTGCCATGCTGAATTTACAGGAAGCAGATTATAAAGACTTGATTAACAACCTGATAGCAAAGACATTGCTACTGAAAATTTACTATGAAACCGACGAGTTTGATGCACTGGATGCACACCTGCAGTCCATGCAGCGTTTTATCAGCCGACAAAGGGTGATCGGCTATCACCGCGATAATTATCTCAATATCATACGTTTTACCCGAAAACTCACACAACTGAAGTGGTCGGATGCTGCAGAAATTATGTCTTTCAGGAATCAGATTGACTCGGCAGCTCCTCTTACGGAGAAGGACTGGTTTTTTGAAATAATCAGACAGGGCAGGGGAGATATATAGCCCGGCGGCGACAAACTGACACAAAAAATCCGGATATAAAACATTGAAAATCAATGTATTATATCCGGCTTGGTAGTCCCGAAGGGAATCGAACCCATATCTAAGGTTTAGGAAACCTCTATTCTATCCATTGAACTACAGGACCTGCTTTCGCGGCGCAAAGGTAATGGATTTTAAGAATTCAACCAAACCTGACTCGATTCTATCTGATCAGTGTTACTTGTCCGGTACTGATTACCAGTGATCCGTCGCCCCGGCGCCACCTGATCCGGTATATATATACATCAGAAGGTGCATCCTGATTGTCAACCCGACCATCCCAGGAAGCTGCCGGAGTGGTGTCTTCGTAAACAAGTTGGCCCCAGCGACTGTAAATCTCCAGTCGCTCGGTGACTGCCTTTCCTTCCACAATGGTTAAACCAAAAGTGTCATTGGAATTGTCGCCGTTCGGAGTGAATGCGTTGGGTATATCTACATCAGGTTGTAATACCCGAATTCTGAAAGTGGCTGTCTCCATGCAACCGGTTGGTGCAGTCACTTTCACATCAAAATACAGACTGGTATCCAGGGTTTCCGGTGTGTAAGTAATCTTTTGAGTGTCACCCAAAGGCAAGGTCCCGTTCTCCAGCCAGCTGAAAGTAAAGCCATTCAGAATCTGTGAAGGCACGATATTGGCATCCAGTTCTATCGGGTCACCTGCATTCAGGACTGAGTCGGGATCGGCAATGATTTCAACTGAAAAATCCGGATATGAGCTCACATTGACAGTATCCGTTATCTGGCAGGTATTACCGGGTGGTCCGTATGTGTAAACCAGAGCGTAATCCACGGAGTTGGGAACGTCAAACTGGTCTGTAATTGAAGGCTCATCCATACCCGGATTCCATTCGTATGTGCCCGTTGCAGTGCCTGTGGCGCTGAGTGTGAAAGGCTGTCCGACACAAACCTTCAAATCCGGAGTGACGGTAAGGGCTGCATTCAGTACGACCACATTCACCGTTTTCTCTATGGCACAATCACCCAGTACTGCATTTACCTTGAACAGGGTCGTCTGCTGAGGAAAGACAGGAGATGGTATCGCTGTCTGATCTATCTGTACAGGCGGAGTGGACGTCCAGTTGTAAGTTGCGCCCGGCGTAGCCACACTGTTCAGCACAATTGAATCTCCCGGACAAAGGGCTATGTCGTCGGGGAAAATTACCTCGGGCGACTGTCCCTCGACTGTCAGTATTACCTCGTCTTCATATACACATCCATTAACGGTGTATGATACCGTGTAGGTGGTTGTTACTGCCGGATCTGCCAGGATCGCCTGGGTGGTGGCTCCGGTACTCCACAAGTACGTTCCACCGCCGAGTGTGGAAGTTGCAATGAGCGTCTTCTGTATTTTCGGACATATAGTATCGCTCCCTGTGGCGGTGAGTGTTACTCCTGTGTAGGTCACGCTGAATGAATCGCGGACCAGGCATCCGTTGGTGGCATTCATGATGAATTTAACCGTCTGAACTCCTATTCCTCCAAGTGTTACGGTTGGCTCCGGCACTTGCGGAATAGGCAGGGGCGGTACTGACAACCACTGATATACCGATCCGGAGGGATCACTCAGCTCGTTCAGTCTTATTTCATCTCCCGAGCACATGCTGGGCATATCGGGAAACTGGTACAAGGGCAGCGGCCTGACATTCACTGTTGTATTATAGGACGCTTTGCATCCGTTATACTCTGCTGTAAGGGTGTATGTTGTACTCCCTGTGGGTGTAGCCAATGGCGTCTCGCAGGTGGCACAACTGAGTGAACCCGAGGGAGTCCAACGCAAACTGTCGTAAGGTGTCAGGGCAGTGGCGGTCAGAAGGACCGAACTGTCTGGACAAATGGTTGACTGTACCGGCGTGATGATTATTTGCGGCGGACTCGTGGCATTCACATTCGCATAGGCAGTATCCCGACAAGCTCCGTTTATTGCAATCCGTCGGTATAGGACGGTATCCTGTGGCTGTACTGCCAGGAACGGCAGTGAGTCAGGCGTTACCTGATAGTCACCCGGACTCCACTGAAAGGTCAGGTCGGGAAATAATCCGGGCTCGTACAAGGGATCGTTTTCCGGCCAGCGGATGACTACCTGCGACCCTTTGCACACCGTGGTATCCACCGGACTCAGATTCAGAAACTGCGGGAGACTGTCAACCCGAACACTGACTTTCTTGCTGCGTGTACACCCCGGCAATGAAGCCTGGATGGTGTATTCCTGATTGTCGTCCGGATAAACCAGCGCCACCGAATCTCCGGAAACAAAGCTGAGCGAGGTGAACGGCGACCATACCAGCGGGGTGCCAAACGGTTCGACATTGACACTTATTTCGCCGGACTCTCCCTTGCACAGATATATTTTATCCGGAACGCCCAGATTCAAATCAAGCCCGACACTGGTCACTGAAACGCTCGAAGAAGTACTGCAACCCGTACTGGAAGCCGTCAGTGTATATATATAGGTGCCGGGAGCCGACGGCGTGGCGGTCGGGTTGGCCACTGCAGGATCGCTGATTGTGCCATCTGCGGGCGACCATGAATAAGTCACGTTACTTTGAGCGGCAGTATTACCCAGCACGACGCTTTCTCCCTGGCAGAATATGGCCGGTGCGGCAAGTGAAATAACCGGCATCCTGCTGACATCCACCACGACTGAGTCCACACTCGGAAAAACACAGTCGCTGCTCGAAGCAACCACATAATAGGTCGTTTTTATCAGCGGTGACGCAGCACCCGGATTCGCTGCCGAGGAACTGAATCCGGCCGGATTCGAGGCCCACTGATATTGTATTCCGGGTACTGCAGGTCCGCCTATGGAAAGACTCTCTCCCGCACAGATCACGGTGTCCTGTATAATGTTCGGTACAGGCTGCTGTCCGTTAGCAACATTCACCACAACGGTATCGGAGGCAGAACAGCCAGGACGGGTAACAGTAGCAACAAGGGTGATAATACCGGGCTGACTGGCGGTAAACACGGGCGTCGGACAATCATTGCAACTCAGACCGGTTCCAGACCAGCTGTAGGAACCGGAAACCGGGTCGCTGTTCAGCTCAAACGAGGCGCCCTCGCAGACAAAGGCATCAGGGCCCAGATCAAGCAGAAGATAACCTATTGAAACAGAATCTTTTATTGTCCGGCAGGTAGTAGCTACCCGTACAATATAGGTAATCTCACCGGCGGCTGTAGCAACCGGATTCGGGCAGGTGTTGCAGGAAAGGAGATTCGAAGGGTCCCACGCGTACGCGAGACCGCCGGTCACATTCAACTGAACCAGTTCGCCCGGACAAACTGTCGTATCGGACGAAACGGTTACCTGACTGTCAGCAGTATTGTTCAGCACGCCCGGAGATGTACCTGAAAAATCAATGGAAATCCCACCCTCACTCTCGATAGCTCCGGAAAAATCATCCAGAAAGACTACATAAATCTTGCCTTGCTGTACCCCGAGCGGACGAACAAAACTGTCGTCAGTAGGGAGCGTGCCCTGTCCGGGTGTGGCCGGACTCCCACAGTCAAATTCATCCGTCACCGGACTGCCATCATACGGATTTACAGCTGTAAGACCTGTGATACCCTCCGGATTTTCTGTAGTAGGTCCCAGTCGCCAGGATGAACGGACGGGCTGGTTATTGCTGACGAACGTACAAATCTGTGAAATACTGTCAATAGGCCCCCAAACGTTGAAATCTATGTCCGACGGATTGGCAGGATCGTTATTTTTTACAAGAAACCCGAAATCACCGTCGGCCTGGGCAACAAAATAGAAAAATGTGAAGTTGAGGTTGAAGCCGGGAGTGAGAATACAACCCGCATTTACTCCGTCAACAATGAAGTCGGGGTCGCCGGTGCCCGGTTCCAGTGTGATGATGTTGGGCAATTCCGTGTCACATCCATTGATAGTGAGTGCCTGATCACAACTGGCAGCCGATGGTGGCACAGGGGGAGGTGCCGGACAAACATCGGGGGTACAAAGCCAGGTCAGGTAAAATCCCGAAAAATTGACAGAGTTGTCAGATTCAAAAGTAATGGTAGCGCAGTTGTCGGATACATAGAAAACCTTGTTGCTTCCGATTCCGTCCAGCGCTGCTACTTCTGTCCCCGCAGTACCCTGTCCCTCATAAATACCCAGGATGTCGAAGTTGTTCTCTGTTTCATATTCCTCTACCTGAACGACGATGCACTGGTGAAACTCCTGCGGACAAATGGTGAATGTATAATTCTCGTTGCCCGAATAATCACCGGATTCACCGCCCGAATCCCGGAGTGTTCCGCTGCATTTGGCTGTTCCGGGTGATTCGCCCATGATGAAATCGGGAACATATTCTTCCACACACAGCTTGAAGGTACCCCAGTTGGGTGTTCCGGTTGCCGAGTAATCGTTCACCCGCAGATAATACGTCTCTCCCGGAATGAGCCCCAGGAACTCGAGCTTAACCTCGGCCACATTCAGGGCTGCAGAAACACAGGCAAGCTCTGCCAGTCCGCCAAACGTGCAGTCGCCCCGGTAGAGTGCAACTTGCGGCATATTCAATGTCCCGTTGCCGCCAATATCGCCCCATACAGAAATCGCCACGTCGGTAAAAGTACCTGCAGCGGGCATGGAAAAACTGAACCATACATCGCGGTCAGAAGAATTGATAAAGCAGGTGGGAATATTGAACTGCGGATCAATGTTACTGGTAGTGGCACCCAGATTTGTGAATTGCGCAGGCGATGAACAGAAAGGTACATCACCCAGCGAAATCGCTCCCTGGCACTCGTCGTTCGCAGGCACCTGCGCGAAAATCTGCAGGGCGAACAGTGAAAATATGATAAAAAAGTGTAATTTCATCCTCAAAACAGCTCTTTTGAGGCGGAAAAATAGAAGGCTTTCCTGTATTATTTTTCAATTCGGGCAGCAAATATCAGCGCAAATCCGTTTTAAGGTATAAAATGGCTACTTTTGCCCAAAAAATACAGTGTTGAAAGTCAGAATTATCAATAAATCGCCCTTCGATCTGCCTCGTTATGAAACTGGCGGCAGTGCCGGTATGGATCTCAGGGCTCACCTTGAAGCGCCTGTAACAATCGGTCCACTTGAGCGTACGCTCATCCCCACCGGTCTTTTTATCGAGCTGCCTGACGGATATGAAGCCCAGATCAGGCCGCGCAGCGGACTGGCAGCCAAACGGGGACTGACCATGCTCAACTCGCCGGGCACTATTGACAGCGATTATCGCGGAGAAATCAAATGCATCGTTGTCAATCTTTCCAATGAACATCAAACTATCGAACCGGGAGAGCGTATTGCTCAGATGGTCATCGCCCGTTATGAACAAATTGCCTGGACACAGGTTGAAAGTCTCTCTGAAACTGATCGCGGTGCCGGCGGATTCGGCAGCACCGGCGTTTAAATCCACCACCTTTTAATATGAAGATTATCATCCCCATGGCAGGACGGGGTACCCGCCTGCGCCCGCATACACTCACAGTTCCCAAACCGCTCATCCCCGTCGCCGGAAAACCGATGATTCAGCGACTGGTAGAGGACCTTGCGGCCTCCTATCCGGGTCAGATTGAAGAAATTGCCTATATTATCGGTGATTTTGGCGCAGATGTTGAAAAGGAACTCATCCGTATCGCAGAAACTCTCGGAGCCAAAGGCAGTATTTACTATCAGGACAAAACGCTGGGTGTGGGTCATGCTATCTCCTGCGCTTCCGACAGTCTGAGCGGCCCCTGCATTGTGGCACTGGCCGATACCCTGTTCAAAGCCGATTTCAGTTTCAACACGGATGAAGACGGTGTTGTCTGGATTCAGCGCCTCGAGGATCCCTCGGCCTTTGGTGTGGTAGTCACCGACCAGGATGGAAATATCCGGGAGTTTGTAGAAAAACCCAAGGATTTTATATCAGATCAGGCGATTGTGGGTATTTATTATTTCCGGGACGGCGAACGGCTCCGCGATACGCTGCATTACCTGATACGGGAAAATATCCGCGAGAAAAATGAATTCCAGATAACCACGGCGCTCCAGATTCTGAAAGACCAGGGCGCGAGAATCAAAACCAGTCCGGTGGAGGAGTGGCTCGACTGTGGCAACAAGGAGAACATTCTGCACACCAATGCACGCATGATGGAACTGCACAGTTCGGAAGAGCTGGTGGCCGCCAGCGCCACACTGGAGAATGCAGTCATTATTTCTCCCTGTTTTATCGGAGAAAATGCTGTTGTGAAAAACAGTGTGCTGGGTCCTTACGTTAGTGTAGGTGCCAATTCCACAGTAGAGGGAGCTGTGATTGCCAACAGCATTATCCAGAACGGTTCATCCATTAAAAATGCTGTCCTGGAAAACTCTATGGTGGGCAATTCCAGTCGTTACGCGGGTGCCAAGTACGAACTGGATCTCGGCGATTTTTCCAATTTCTCCAAACACTGAACGGTCCCGAACAGATAACTGCATGCAAAAACTAATTCGCCTGTCAATTTTCTCTCTCCTGCTGATCCCCGATTTCTCCGGGGCACAAAATACCATCGGCGGTGTTCAGACGCTGGTACCAGAGGCGGAGGTCAAGCGCCAAAGCCAGTTCCTCAACGCTGAACGCGAACGCCTGCTGGGACGATGGGACAAGGCACTGGAGGCCTACAAGGAAATTGTATTCGATTATCCTGACAATGACGCCGCCTGGTATGGCCTCGCGCGTACATGGTCTGCCAAGGATGATGTGGTAAACGCAGCCAATGCTATCGCGCAGGCAGTCAAACTATCGCCTGAAAATCAATGGTACATTCTCTATCAGGCCGATTTGTACGAACGCAACGGCCGAAACCGTGACGCACTGGAAACTTATGAGGCAATCGTCCGGAAATTCCCGGACAACCCTGAATATCATGAGAAACTGGCCTATCTGGCGCTGCTCAATGAAGACCCCCGACGCGCACTGAAGGCGCTGGACAAACTGGAGTCTCTGCAGGGTATTACTGCCAAATCAACTGCTCAGAAGCACCTGATTTACAAAGGCCTTGGCGATATGAAAAAGGCTGCCGAGGTATATATAAAACTGGTCAGTACTTACCCTGAAAACCCCGACTACAGACACCAGCTGGCCGATTTCTATGAACAATCCGGCGATAAGGCTGCCGCGCGAAAGGTTTGGGAAGAAACGCTTCAAAAGTTCCCCGATGACCCGCTCGCTCGTATCTCGCTGGCCCAGGCTACCGGTGGCACTGATGCGCAGTATCTCGCTTCCGTAAAACCGCTGTTCGGCGACCCCAAAGTCGGAATTGATGCCAAGATCAAGGATTTGATGCCTTTTCTGTCGAGGTTGGAATCGGGAAAGGATCCGTCGCTCGCAAACAGTCTGACTGAACTCGGTGCTATCCTGGAAAAAACGCACCCCGACGAAGCCAAAGCCTGGAGTGTCTCCGGCGACATTCTGTACCTCTCCGGCAATGATGCAGGTGCGCTGGAAAAATACAAGCGCTGTATCCAGCTGAATGCCGGTGTTTTCTCTGTCTGGAGAAATGCCCTGAATATCCTTGAAAGCAGGAAAGATTTCCCTGAAATGATGGATATTGCTGAAAAAGCCCTGGATCTGTTTCCGAATCAGCCGGAAGCGTATCTGTTGTACGGCCTGGCAGCCAACGGACTGAAAAAACACGACGACGCGCTCGCCCAGCTGAATCAGGCAGTACTGATGACAGGCAACAATGCTCCTTTGCGCGCGCGCATACTCGAGTGCGCAGGCGATGCATGGCTCGGCAAAGGCAACCGCGAAAAGGCCCGGGAATCATACAGAAAAGCGCTGGAAATCGTCAGTAATCCGGAACTGCAGCAAAAACTCAACGGACTTTGACGCCAGGCCCGCTGATGATGCGCCGAACAATTTCCTGATCTTCCAGGAAAAAGTAATTGTACTCGTTGGCACTTGAATGAAGGAGACAACGCTTCGCAAGCGTTATATCCACCGACTTGTCCTTGCCTTTCGTGTACCTTATTCCGTAAAAGTCAAGCCGGACGGTCTGATCAGGCGTTCTCCCGGTCAGTTCAATCCGGCAATCTGCTCCGTCCTCAATATCGTAGGGACCAGTTTCCGATGGATTGGCATACGGGAGATTGTTCAGTGTCCTGACGGCTCCGAGCCACTCCTCCATACCCGGTACAGTATCTTCCTGTCCGTCCGCCGACTGTCCTGATCCCTCAACAGGGCCGGATACGCTGTCAATTCCGGTCCTTGTCATTCTGAAAGCCGAAATTTCGTCAGGAATTCCGGTCTCGCGGCTTCTGAAGTTCTGACAGTCAACATCATATCTTTTTCTGATGTGGCCCTCTACCAGGTACATACCCCCGTGTGGCAGTATCTGGACACAGGTTACCGGTTTTCCCTCCGATATCGTCTCTTTTCCGATGCGAAAATGTTCTTTGCGCCCGTTGTCCATCTCTGCAGTCACTTCAATAAAGGTTCCCGGTACCAGTCCGGTGGTGTCGGCACTGTTGTCGTCCAGGATACGTACAGCTTTCATAGACGTTATTGCATCGAGGAGGGGGGCCACCAGCGAATCGGGAAAGCCTACAACCACATCATCCTGGGTGGCATACCAGTTTTTGTCGTCGGCCTCCAGCAAAAGTTCCGGTAATTGCCGGTTCAGGATACTTAATCTCCGGATTTCATTTTTTTCGGCTTTTACAAGAAATGACTGGATCTGATCGCTTTTAAACCAGGGAGAGAACCGGGATACCAGTCCGGTTAGCAGGACAAACAGGAACAGCAGTACGAGGTGCTTGTTTTTCATGTCGGCATGTATTAATCCGTCAGTTCAATACGCGGATCGGCCACCGCGTAAAGCAAATCAGATATGATATTAATAAGAATGAACACGCCCGATGTAAACAGAACGGAGCCAAGCACTACCGGGATATCAAAAGTGAGCAATGCATTTACGGTCATATCGCCCAATCCTTTGAAGTTGAAAACCGATTCAATGAAAAACGCGCCGGTGAGCAGCGCCCCGAACCAGCCCGACACGGCCGAAATAAGCGGATTGAGTGCATTTCTCAGTGCATGTCTGATGACCACAGTGGACCGTGGCAACCCTTTGGCAGTAGCGGTCCTGATGTAGTCCTGTGACAGCACCTCGAGCATGGCACTTCTGGTGAGCTGTGCAATAAGCGCTACCGGCCTTAGTCCGAGTGCGACAGCCGGCAACACCAGGTTTCCCCAGCGGAGTGTCCATTCGCCAAAATCATCCAGAACATAAAGGCTTCCCTGGATATTCAAACCAGTATATTCTCCCAGATAATATCCGAAAACCAGTGCCAGCAGGACGGCAACCACATACGATGGAACGGAGTAGCCGAATACAGAAACAACTGAAATCAGATAGTCCCATACCGTTCCTGCATACAGCGCGGCCAGTATTCCAAGTACAACGCCCATCAAAACAGCCAGTAACATCGCCGATCCGGCAAGGATAGCCGTGGAAGGTACAGCATCCGACAATAGTTCGTCCACTGGTCGGCCAGTCTGATAGGATTCCCTCAGCCAGGGTCGTTTCAGCACCAGCGCTGACTCAGCACTCGTTCCGAAAAGGCGGAGATACCCGTACTTTCGCCTGTTTTCAGGAGTTTCCGTGATAACTGAAACCGGGGAAATATCTGAAAGGTAGCGGAACAACTGTATATGCAGCGGCTGGTCAAGACCCAGTTCTTCTGTTTTGGCGCGTATTGTACCCGTGTCCGCCCGCTGTCCGAATGTCAGCTGAGCGGGATCCACCGGAGCCAGAAATATGATGGAGGTGATGCCCGTGACGACGAGCATCATCACGAGAATTCCATATAACAGCCTGCGGAGGATGAAAGCAATCATAGGCTTACTGTTCCTTCAGCAGTTTTTCGATATCTGACATAAACTTGTCCACCGATTCTGCGTTGGTTCCGTCGCAGAACGAGCGAACGTGCCTGTTTTTATCCACCAGAATGATCCTTCCGGAGTGATCAAACCCGCCGGGCGACCCCGGATCTTCTTTCGCGACACTGAAATAATCATCTGCAATGGCATAGATAGCGTCGTGATCACCGGTTACCAGATGCCATTTTCGCGAGTCAATACCCAGTTTTTCAGCGTGGTGACGGAGAGCTGCCACCGTGTCATTTTTCACATCAATGGAGTGCGACAGCATGAGCAGCCGGTCGTCGTTCCTGAATTTCTCGTATATCCGGAGTCCGTTGGCTTTTACTTTCGGACATATCGTCGGACAGTGGATGAAGAAGAAATCAACCACGTATGCCTTACCCGCAAAAGTGGCATTGTTCACGGTCTGACTATCCTGATTGACAAATGAAAAATCCGGAATTACCGGATAGATGGTGTCGCCATTAGCAGCGATGTCTCTTTCTCCGAGTATGGGCAGCGGACGATCACTGATTTCATTCTGGCAGGAGGCGATGGAAACGGCTGTAGCGGCAGCCAGGACGAATAATTTCGCGTATTTCATGATGTTTGTAACTGGTTGGGCCGTCAGCAGGCTGTTACAGGTGTTTCGGGTGTAAAGGTACGGCAGAAACCTTATTTTTGCGGCAGTATGCCTTTGTTATTGATTATTCACCCGTTTGAAGATGCCACCTTTTCTTTATGGAAGGTGACGGAGCCGCTGTCGTTTTTTGAGGAAGACCTGCCACTGTCGGAGGCAGAGGCTGCCGAACTGGCTGTATTGCGCGAGCACAGGCGCGGGGAGTGGCTCTCAAGTCGCTGGCTGCTTCACCACACAACCGGGGCACCCCGCCGGATACCGCTGGTGAAGGATGCTTTTTCCAAGCCGTTCTTTCTGAATGAACCGGAGATGTTCTGCTCGCTCAGTCATTCCCGCCAATTTACCGGTACGCTCACGGCCCGGCGTAGCTGCGGCTGCGATATTCAGGTGATTGTTGATAAAATGCCCCGAATAGCCCCCCGGTTCATGTCAGCCACCGAGCTTGCTTTCACGGAGGCGTGGGAAAGCGATAAAAGAAACGAACTGTACCACCTTTTCTGGACTGCCAAAGAGAGTTTGTACAAACAGTATGGTCTCCGGGCACTCGACTTCACCGATCACATCAGCGTCAGTGATATGAGCTGGAACGGATATGAGGGTACGGCAACAGGCAGTATCAGAAAAGACAACTTTGCTGCAACATACCGCCTTGTTTTCGGAAAAGTTGATACGGATTCTCCGCAAAGCCTGATATGGGCCGTTAGTTACGAAGCGGTCTGACGAGATTTAATGGTAGAGGGCGAAACCCCCAGATGCCGGTCTGTACTGATATGCGGGAACTGACAATTCAGACCAATTTTGATAATGGCCAGGTGATGAATGGCATGATCATAAATAAAAAGCAGCTCACGCCCGACTGTGCTCGAATAAACGGGCCTGACCTCGCTGCCGAATTCTGCGCAAACAGAGAGTGGCAGCGTATCTGAATAAGCCTCTATTTGTTCCAGGAAGGCCGAAAATGCCTCTGCAGCGAGTGCAGGATTGTCTTCGTACAACAGGTTTCTTTTGCGCGCGGCATAGTCCACCTGTCCATCGCTGATACCTTGCTGAAGACACTGGAAAAACTCCAGAATATGCCTGAAATGCTGTCCTATTGAACTTCCGTCGTATTCATCGAGGGGCTTCCGGTAATCGTAGGGGGTGAACTGGTCGAGTAGTCCGGTTATCTGGCCTGTTATGGCAATTATGGCTTCTTTTGCTTGCATGCTTTTTCCTGTACTGGCAGTTTTTTGGTCAGGCGCTGCAAAATTAACAATAACAGGCGTTTTTTTATCTCAATTCAACGCATTTTTGCCCCGCTTTTTCAATGCTCACATTTAAACACTGACAACCTGACGCTCCCTGCTACATTTATATCCCGGATGCAGCATCTCCTCTCGGGGGAAGAGTTGCCGCTGTTTTTACAGGCACTGGAAGAAACCTCTCCGGTAAGTATCCGGCTGAATCCCGGAAAAAGAATGCCTGAGAGACAAGTGCCGTCAGGCGAGCGGGTGCTGTGGTGTGAAGAAGGTATCTACCTTTCACAGCGACCGGTATTTACCCTCGATCCGGTGTTTCATGCCGGTGCTTACTACGTTCAGGAGGCCTCCTCGATGTTTCTTTGTGAGGCGCTCCGACAGACGGTTGACAAATCTGTGCCGATCAGGGTACTCGATTTGTGCGCAGCCCCCGGCGGCAAGAGTACGCTGATCGCCGATTTTATAGGACCCGACGGATTGCTGGTGGCCAACGAGACCGTACGCACGCGCGTGGGTGCGCTCAGGGAAAACATGGAAAAGTGGGGTTACACCAACGTGGCTGTCACCAGCGGGGAAGCAGAAGATTTTGCTCAGGCCCCCGGACTGTTTGACGTGGTGGTAACAGACGCGCCCTGTAGCGGAGAGGGTATGTTCCGGAAAGATCCCGACTCAATAGGGGAGTGGTCGCCTGAAAATGTTGCAATTTGTTCGGCCCGTCAGAAACGGATACTGGCTTCTGCTGTCGAATGCCTGAAACCGGGCGGAATACTCGTTTACAGCACCTGTACATATAATGAAGAGGAAAACAAGGATAATGTTTTGTGGCTGTCCGCCGAATTTCCGCTGGAGTTGCTGAAACTCCGCGTGCCCGAATCGTGGGGTATTACAGAAACAGGTGGCGGATACCAGTTCTATCCGCATAAAACCAGGGGAGAAGGATTTTTTCTCGCTGTTTTGCGAAAGACAGCGGGCGGAACAGCAAAAACAGGCACTGCCAACTTCAAAAATCTGTCAGCCGTAGCCAAATCATCAATCCCCCTTGTTTCCGGATGGATAAATACAGATGCAGCACTCAGGTATTACCATACGGCTTCCGGAGAAATCATGGCCCTGCCCGAACAATGGACAGGAGTCTATTCCGCGCTGGAAAAACTGGTCAGACTGAAGTGGTTCGGCGTTAATATTGGTGAAATCAAGGGAAAAGACATGATTCCCTCGCACGCATTGGCACTGAGCAACGCAATTAACCAGGATATCCAGTACGTAGATACAGACCGCGCCCAGGCACTCAGATTCCTTAAAAAAGAGACCATTGAACTGCCGGAAGGCATCAGGAACGGCTGGACACTCGTCCGGCACCAGAGACTCAATCTGGGCTGGATAAAGGTCATGCCGGGCAGAATGAATAATTATCTGCCGCAGGAACGTCGAATCCGGATGGATATCGCAGAATAGTCGCCGGCAAACAAAAAACAGCGGCATACAGGAGAAGCATAAACGGATATGTCCATACTTTTGTGGCATGGAAGAAGCTCTGCAGAACACCAAACTTGGTTTGAAACTGCCCACTGATCCGAGGTGGGTTAACCTTGCCGAAATGGACCTTGCCGAAATCCTGACGGATCATGCCTACTGCGAACAGAAGGCGGCAACGTCTTGTATCACCCTGATTCAGGGGTATCCCGAAAGAACCGAGCTGGTAGAGCAGCTGGCACCCGTGGTTACCGAAGAATGGGGACATTTCAGAATGGTGCTCTCGGAACTTAAAAAGCGGGATTTGACGCTTGGCAGACAGCGAAAAGACGAATACGTGAACAAGCTGCTTGCCTTTCAGAAAAAAGGAGGGTCCAGAGAAGATACACTTCTCGAAAAGCTGCTCACCTGTGCCCTGATAGAAGCCAGGAGTTGCGAGCGGTTCAGGCTGTTATCGCTGAACTGCTCCGATGAAGAACTCAGGGTATGGTACCACAAGTTCATGGTGGCAGAAGCGGAACACTACCGCATGTTCCTTGATTTGGCAAACCAGTACTTCGGAAAAGAGAAAACAAGAGTCCGCTGGCAGGAATACCTGACGGCTGAAGCCGAGATCTTGAAAAACCTCGAAACAAGAGGCGACCGTATGCACTGAATGTAACGTACGGTCACCTCAACGGCACAAGGCAATCAACTTTTAAACTTGTTAATTTTGCCTTCTTCTCCAAAAAGTTCCCGTGAAACCTTGTTATAGGCTGCGGCGGCTTCCTCGGCAGTATCAAACATACCGATGTGACGAGCCTTGCCGTTCACGGAAATGACGGCCCTGAATCGCTTGTGTTCCCGATAAACCCCGGTAAAACCAGTGCTGCTGCTCGTTTTTCGCTGCCTGCTGGCAACGGAACGAGAGCGGAAAATCAGGTTCTCTACACGACAATCAAGTTTGTCGCCATTTTTTGCTCCAACCAGCTTTTTTACCTTGTCCTTCTGATTTCCGATGTATTTTTCGGCAATCAGTTTGTGCAGATAGTACGTCTCTGTCTTGTAGCTCCCATCAGCTTTCTTCCAGGTTTTCTGGAAAACAGCACAGCCGCTGGAATGTCTTCTAAGATTATTGACGATGTCGATCCCGGCAAAGTAGGGGTCGGTTGTGAGCCACTCATAGGAGGCAGCATCCAAAAGAACGGACTCTTCTGAATTCTTGAGTTTAACTTTGTAAATCACGGCCTGGTTGCATTAGCGTTACAGAAGAATGATTTGAAAAGCGGTTTTACGAGGCCGTTTTTGAGTGTAAACCGTTGAATTGTTGCGCAAATGAACGACTTTTTATCATACGTGCAACTTTTTTTTTCTTTCAGGTAATCTGATTTCATTAAAACTTGACATACATGACCGGAAAAACGACTCCAGCACTGCTCAATTTGCTGCCCTCGGATGCAGTAAATCAGCCTGTTGACAAAATT
>Ga0172373_10000656_pt1 | contig 56703 bp, 45 predicted proteins | sample Lak10m_2_FD_114546 | JGI IMG/M metagenome (GOLD analysis project Ga0172373, IMG submission 114546) | Freshwater microbial communities from Kabuno Bay, South-Kivu, Congo - kab_092012_10m | ecosystem: Environmental > Aquatic > Freshwater > Lake | place: Democratic Republic of the Congo... | reverse complement strand
TTGAGGACTTGCTCGGAATGGATTGTTCGGGTAATCTTGGCACTGGGCTTGGACATTGGCGTTGGTCTCCTTGGTCGGAACCAAGTTAACCATGTTCAAGCCTTTTCGTGAACTACTGACACTAGAGTTTATCTTAGATTCACAAGATGGGTGAATTATTTTAAATAAACAAGAGCAGCATAATTAGTCCGCACATGCATGCAGATATTTTAGCCCTGCATGATTTTGCACAAGATCAAGTAATTCGCATGAGACCATAGAAGAGGGTCGGCGATCGAACCCCATTTTTGGAACCACGGAGCATACATGGATTCGTCATTCATCCCGACTGGCACTTGCTCAGGCAGCCAGCCATTTTCATTTGCCTGTGCCTCTATCCATTGACGCAGCTTTTGGGCCTTTTCTTTTTCTCCCACCTCATGCCAATACCAACCCAGCCAGGCAGCCAGCAACACCCACTGCCCCCCGCCATAATAGGTATCTGTGGCATATCGTTTGACCCCGCCTTTGCAGAGCTCTGCTTCTATTTTTTCAGCAGTGCAGCGCATGATCGGGTCGTCCGGAGTTACCAGGCGATAGGGAGTACTGAGCGCAAGCAGACTCGCATCCACCTGGGAGTTCCCTAGAAATTTTTGCCAGTGCCCATCAACATGACCCTCTTCAAGAATGAATTCCAAAATAGCCGAGGTTGTAGATTCGCGATGGTCGCCTGTTAAATTTCCATACGCGCGCAAACCACCGTAAATGGCAGCCAATGTATGCGGATGGAGTTCTCCTTTAAACTCCTCCCAACAGTCATAACAAGGTTGACTCCATAATCCTTCAATGTAATCTGCCGTTATACGAGCTGCCTGAAGCACTTCATCAGAAAGGTTAATTCCTGTAAGACGTTTGTGTTCTGCCAGCGCCCACAGCCACGTCCCGAACCCATCCAGTTGGAAGTTTTCCCAGGCGGTGGCGGTGTTTTCTTCCCCATCGAGATTATAGCGGGTATGAAGGATATCAGCATCAGTTAAGACTTGTCCATCCGCAGTTTTTTGAAGGGCACGTTGAACGATGTCAACGCGGCGGTTGATAACGGATGCTGCCCACATATGGAAACGCGCTGTTGCTTCATGGTTTCCGTACAGGTCGAGAGCATAAGCAATATAGGAACTATCTCGAAACCAGCAAAACGCATACGTTGGAAAGTTGGGGCTGGCGATAAATGCCCCGGAAGGAGATTGGTTTTCTAAAATTATTTGCAAGCTCCGCTCGATGAGTTGAGCGGAGGGAAATCTCAGGGAAGAGGTAGTGGCCATGCTTGGTCCAACCTTTGGAAAACAGGAATTTGCTCAAGTGGTGCTGAAACGGTTACCCACTGTTGCCCTGTGAATTTTACACCTGTCCAAAAGTCCTGCCACTGACCTTCCGGAAGATACAAACGTCTCTCGGTTGCACCGGGTTCGAGTACGGGGGCAATCATCAATGCGCGGCCAAAACAGTATTGATCGGAAATCTGCCAGGCTTGCGGGTCTGCAGGCCAATCAAGGAATAACGGCCTCATGAGCGGTTCACCCGTTTCAGCGCAATACCGAGCTTCTGCCGTGATGTACGGAAGCAGGCGCATGCGTGTTTTAGTGAAGTGGCGGTACATATCAATTACTTCAGGATGGCCTGTACGCTCAGCGATATTCCAGGGAGTACGGTCACGCAATGGGATACGATGGTCGTTGAATTCTGAATGGTATTGCATGATCGGACAAAACGCCGCCATAGCAGCGGCACGCAAATATAACTCAGCAGTGGGTATTTCCCCGCTGAAGCCGGCAATATCCCAGCCCCAGAAAGGGACACCAGAAATCCCGACGTTTAACCCTGCTGTCAAAGAAGCGCGGAACGCTTCCCATGTGGAGTTTTCATCACCTGCCCAATGAGCAGGAAATGCCTGCGCTCCGGTGAAACCAGCGCGGCTGAAGGTCAACGCATCGCCATTTCTTTTTTGATTTGAATAACGATGAAACGTGCCAACATACAGGTTCGAGTATAGATTTACACCCTCATCACCGCGCAAGCCGTTGGTAAAGACAACATCCCTGCCCCATAAATGCTCGCCCCCATCTGTCTTGAAACCATCTATGCCCAATTCATCTAACAGATAAGCCCGCTTGGACATCCACCAATCCGCAGCTTCGGGGTTATTGAAATCGGGCATCAGTGAATCATGGAACCAGAATGGACGAACACGATACGGCGAGCCGTCCGGCCATTTCAGGTGATAGCCTTTTTCCAACATATAGGCTTCATCAATTTCCTGTTGAGGATGGCGCTCTCCGCCCAGATACTTGAGTACGGGAACCTGCCAGAGCAAGAGACGAACACCGTTGCGATGCAATTCATCGATCATCCCTTTGGGGTCAGGCCACAAGCCATCTGCGGGGAATGTGAAATCTGATAGCTTAAAAGGCTGGTCGGCGGGCTTTGGAGAATATTGCGCGTCATTCCAGATGTAGAATGTTTTTTCGTCCGCCCAGGCTTCGATCACCAAGACAGTGACGGGAATATCATGAAGCTGACTCAGGCGCAACTGCTCCAACACTTCCTTTTGGCTGTTCCATTCATTACTGCTGATCCAATGTCCAAATGCCCAATCAGGCGGTAATTGAGGCAGCCCAACTTGACGACTGAATAATTGCAAATTTTGTTTTGGCTCTGCGCCTGTAAAGATGTGGAAGTTAATGGACGCCTGCGGTCCGATCTCCGCCTGAAACTGCCACTGCTTCGAATGGCTGGAGGCAAAATCGAAGGCTGAAAAACGGGCGGTGTCCAAATGGAACCCATAACCTTGTGAAGACAGGAAAAACGGAACGGGCAGGTAGGTATGGATTCCCTGATTCTTGTACTGCTCGTAGACGGATGCATCCAATTTTGAACCACGCAAATTGAAGGCATTGTAGCGCTCACCCAAACCATGAAAACTTTCAGACTCTGGTGATTCAAATCTCATACGCACAGTGTTTGGAAATTCGCTTGAGTCACCTGCCAGCCATGCGGGCGGTGTGTTTGCGGTCAGAAGAATGTTCCCATCACGGCTGATCTGCAAATGAAAAGGCTGAATGGTCAAATCAACGCGCAGCCGATCAGCTGTCAGTGCGGCTTGACCGTGTTCTGATTCAAGAATTTGCCAGTCTGGCAAGGCATCGCCCGAATTAGCAGGGGCGCTTTTTGCGTTCAGACTAAAACTGATCTGATCCGCGTTTGTCAGGCGCATCTGCAGAGATGTTTCAAGTTGATGCTGCGGTGCGGAGAAAAAAATAATAAATCCATTGGAATTAACTTGATAGCTGGTGATCTGATCAGTGGAAATCCATTCCTTCACTACAAATGAATATTCCGCACTATCCATCTGATCATTCTCTCCACCGCTGCTTGCGTGGAGTTGATAGCGAACTTTCTGACCACGCGAAAAAGATGGCAACCCCGCCCGCCACGTGTCCCCTGCCTGCGCGCCGCCGAGGCGGATAGTGGAGGTGGCAAACTGCATGATCTCGGCCTCTGTTCCGCCTTTTGCAGTCAGGGTCGCTTCAGATGACCCGCTGTCATGATTGCCTGCGCCATCTTCCATGATCCAAGTTGCCCAAACTCGCACTGCGGCATCTGGCGGGAAAGTACGCGCTCCCAATTCAATGGGCTGCCCGGCAATTGGTTGACGCGGGAAACGTTCATCTGGATCCTGTTGATGAGGATGTTCAATTCCCAGGGGGGTATGAGTTAGGGCTTCAAGGATTGTCATATTGCGGCTCTTTGCGAATCAGGGAGGAATAGTAACGGCTGATAATGAAAATAGATTTTTAGAGTGGGCTGAACGGATTTAACACTCTCCGTTCAGCCCACTTTTTACAACTTGATGTTTACTTGATCAACTCTTCAAGAAGAGTTTTTGCTTGGTCGAGTGCTTCCTGCGGGGTCAATTGATCGAGCATTACCTGCTCAAGCAATTTGTTGATGCCATCCTGCATTTCGCTCTGGCGAACGATGACCGGCGGCACGACAGCGAATTCCAAAGAATCGATCACGGCCTGGCGATTGGCGGGAGGAGTCTGTGAAAGGTAAGCCTGGAAGAGTGCGGGATCCTTCAAAGCAGGGAGTTCCCAACCTGAAGCAATACGGATATTGGCCATCTCGGGATCAGATGTAAAGAACTTGACCCATTCGTAGGCTTCCTGAGGATGCTTGGAGGCGGCAAAGACACTGACGCCGTTGGCGAAAAAGTGAGTCGCCTTGTTGGTCATGCCAGGTTCAACGGTGATATCCCACTGGAAGGGGGCAGCTTTATAGGCTGAGAACATCCAGATACCAGAGACATCCATGGCGAGCTTGCCGGATGTAAACATATCTCCATCTGACTGTCCACCCATATCGGCGGCGCTCGGAACAACCTTGTCGACCTTGACCATGTCAGCCATGGTCTGCAAAGCCTGCACACACTCTGGCGAGTTGATCAATACTTCGGTTTGATCATCGTTGAAGAATTTGCAATTGTTCTGAGCGGCTTTCTTGTAAAACTCCCAGAACTGAACGCCGGAGTACAGGCCCCAAACGCCATTAGCGGGATCATTCAACTTCTTGCCGGCTTCAACAGCATCTGCCCATGTCCAATCGGCGGTGGGGTAAGCCACACCGGCTTTGTCGAACAGATCCTTATTGTAGTAAAGCACCACCGTGGAGAAGGTGGCGGGGAGACCCAACTGCATTCCATTGTAGCTAAAGGCCGAATTTGCACGCTCGGAATATACGCTCGCATCCAAAGTGGTGTCGGCTGACATCAAAGGGGAAAGGTCGAGCAAGAGACCCTTATCAGCATAGGTTACAAAGTTCTCATAGTTAAGTTCAAACACATCGGGGGCGGTACCGCCGGCGATCTGGGTCTGAAGCTTGGTAAAGTAATCATCGAAAGATGCTGTCTCTACATTAACTTTAATGTTCGGGTGCGGCTGAGAAGGTGTAATAGGTAATTTCAACAGGCTCTGCGGCAGCAACGGGCCCGGCTGTGGCGGTAACAACTACTGTGTTGGTGATCACCTGTGGTTCAGCAGTGGCGGCAGGGGCACAGGCAGCCAAAAGCACAGACAAGACCATCAACAGGCTTGCAAGACGGACAAAAGCAGACTTTGTGGACATGGATTTCTCCTCTTTATGAAAATATGGATGTGATACCTTGATCTCTATTGAGTGATAACCTTCCAAGGGCATGCGACATACTCCGTATAAAACGCCTCCTTATCCTTTCAAACCGCTCATGACATACCCTTGCACCAGGTATTTCTGAGCGAAGAGATACAACAACAGCATTGGCAGTACCGTGATAACCGCTCCCGCCATGACTAAATTCCACTCGGTCAACCAGCGCCCTTGCAGGGTAGCCAGACCGACGGGCAGGGTCATCAACGTTTCTTCGCGAACAATGAACAACGGCCACATAAACGAATTCCACGATCCCATAAACGCAAAGACAGACAGAGTGGCCAGCGCTGGCCTGGATAGTGGCAGAATAATTTTCAAAAAGATAGTTAACGGAGAAGCGCCGTCGATATAAGCAGCTTCTTCATATTCGGTGGGGATGGTCATAAACGCCTGACGTAGCAGAAACGTCCCGAAGGCGCTGAATACACCGGGCAGGATCAATCCCTGGTACGTATTGATCCAGCCAAAAATTCGCATCATGATAAAGAGAGGGGTAATGGTTACCTGGAAGGGAACCATCAAGGTTGCCAGGTAAAGGAGGAAGACCAGATTGTGTCCACGGAATTTTAGGCGGGCAAAAGCATAGGCTGCCATTGAGCAGGTAATAAGCTGCCCGATGGTGGTCAACCCCGCTACAAACAGGCTGTTAAAAAGCATCCTGCCGATGGGATAGATCTCAAAAAGCCGCCGATAGCTTTCCAGAGTGGCAGGGTTTGGAATCAGTTGAGGCGGCATGCTCAACACGTACTGTCCGCTTTTAAGAGAGGTGGAGATCATCCATGCAAAGGGAACGATCATCACCAGACCGCCTCCGATCAAAAGGATGTAAAGCGGCACCTTGAACAAGCCCTTGCCGATGTTTCGCAGATTGCGATTATTCATAAGCCACCCAGTTCTTCTGCATCCGCGTCTGAAAGACCGTCACTGCAAAAACGATTAGGAACAATACCCACGATAGCGTGGCTGCGTATCCCATTCGTCCATAACGAAACGAGTTATTAACGATTTGCTGAACTAGAACTGTGGTCGCCCCAGCCGGACCGCCCTCTGTCATGATCCAGACCTGATCGAACACTTGAAAAGAGTTGATCAATGAAATGATCAGGGTAAAGAAAACGGTGGGGGAAAGAAGCGGCAAAGTGATGTATCGAAACTTTGCAAAATTACCTGCGCCATCCAAAGCAGCCGCCTCATAATATTCATTCGGTATGCTTTGCAAGCTGGAGAGAAATAAGATCATGATAAAGCCCGTATCCTTCCAGACGCTGGTCAGGATAATGGCCGTCATCGCCCAGTTGGGGTCATACAACCAGGCTGGTCCGGTAATGCCGATCAACCCAAGCAGGTAATTGACGATGCCGAACTTGGGGTTGAATATCCATGTCCACATCAGCGCCACAGCGACCCAGGCTGAAATAACCGGCATAAAAAAAGCACCACGGAAGAAGGTCCGTCCGATCAATTTCTGGTTCATCAGCAAAGCCACACCCAAGCCGGAAGAGATCACCAACGGAATGTAGCCAACGATAAAGAACAGGGTGTGACGCAACGCGTCCCAAAAATCCCTGTCGTTTATCAAGGTTCTATAATTTTCAAACCCAAGGAAAATAAAGCGGGTCGGGATGAGCGGGTCCCAATCGTACAATGTGAGTACCAAGGAAGACAACATCGGAATGATCAGAAAGACTAACAAGCCAGCCAGACTGGGGAGTAAGAAGAAGATCACCCACAAATATTTTTGGACAACATTCCGCTGCAAGAACATCGCTGACTCCTAGGCGATCTCTGATTCACGCTGACGTTTGATCGGGGATTCAAAAAGTTCATGCAAGACGAGGCTGGCAGCGCCGCGTGCCCAGGCATCATCGCCAAGCGGCTCTACGAGGATGGATACATCCTGCCGCAGACCAGGCATGGTATGTTCATCAATGGCGAAGCGCATCGGGTTGAAAAGCCAGTCCCCCGCACGCACGCCTTCGCCATTGATCAGAACTCGTTGGGGATTGAAGATGTTTACAAGGTTGGCAATGCTCTGCCCAAGCAGTTCTCCTGCTCGCGCAAAAATTTCCTGTGCGGTTTTCTCGCCCTTGGCCGCAAGGGCGATCAGCTCTTCCGGAGTTTTCGGGAGAGAAGAGAGTTGGCCTTGTTCGAAAGCTTTGGCAGCCTGCCGCAGCATGGCTGGCTCACTTGCGTACATTTCCAGGCAGCCGCGTTTTCCGCATGCACATAATTCCCCGCCCGGCTGAATGACTGTATGTCCGATTTCGCCTGCCCCACCGCGTGCGCCATGATTGAACTGTCCATTCGACACGATCCCTAAACCAATACCGCGGCCAAATGTGACCACAAGGAAATTATCAATACCTCTCCCCGCGCCAAACCACTTCTCGGCAAAAGCAAGGGTATTAACATCGTTATCCACATAAACCGGTACGTTCACCCGGTTCTGGATCATCTCGCGTAGTGGAATATCATTCCACCCAAAGAACGGGGATTGACGAACAAGCCCCTGCCCAGCCTCGACGATGCCAGCCAAGCCGACTCCGACTCCCATCAAGTTGGGTGAAGGGTTCTCTGACATTTTCAACAACTCTGCGACCAGTTCGCTCAAAGACTGAGAAATCCCTTCCGGGGATGTGTCATGGAGCGGATAAGACTCTTTCCCCAACAAGGAAGCTTCCAAATCCGTCAAAGCGCCAAGCGCATGATCTTCCATCACTTTGATGCCAACTACACAGCCGCCGTGTGGATTAATCGCCAGCATGATCGGCCGCCGTCCCCCGCTCGAATCCCCAGACTCTTTCTCGAAGACCAGATTATCCTGAATCAGTTCGGCAGTAATGCCAGTAACCGTTGCCGGGGACAAGCCTGTGAGTCGGGCAATCTCCGCCCTGGGGATGGCGCCGTGCGTTTTGATGCTATTCAAGATCGTAGAACGATTGATTGCACGTATCAGTTCGCGATTACCGAGAGGGGAATTGTTCATTTTTTTAACACTTTCTTTATTTAGTGAATAAAGTTAGTCGCATTATAGCCAAAATAATTCTGCTGTCAAGAGGCAGTTTCAAAAATAGCCTCACCAGCCTTATTTGTGTAGAACTCTGTAACTGAGCAATAGGGCACTATCAGTTTCCTCTCCCCTTTCTCCATAATAGGAAATTTCAGAGCTTGATGCAATTCCCGCCCACCTTACAAAAAAGTCCCCATTCAAAGCGAATGGGGACTTCCAATTTCATCCTACTTTCCGTATTGCTTTCTCAACTCTTCCGCTGCGTCCCTCAGTTCTTTGGCGTTCTTCTGTATCTTCTTGATCGCGGTCACAGCATCATCCACGCCTTTTTGACCGGCGCGGAAAATGGCTTCACCCAGCCAGACAGCTTCATGTTCGCAGGCGCGTGTTGCTTCAGGAAGTTTCATTTCATCGAACTTGAAATATTCAGGAAAGGCGTTCGGCACCGCAAGCATGGACTTTTGCGGCTGGAACAGATCGTATTTGTTCATGGCTTCATAGCCAGTCCAGCAGTCAACGCCTTCAGCATCGAGCGCCACGCACAGCACATCATGCTCCACACCAAATTGATTCGGATCAATCGCAAAGATGTAACGATAGAACGAGCGAGTAGTGTGGCGCTCATCTTGTTTCAAGACGCGCACCCCTTGAATTTCGCTGAGGGCTTCATCCATATACGCCGCCATCTCTTCGCGTTGTTTCGCCTGCGCAGGAAAACGTTCAATGCCGACCAATGCCAAGGCGGCCTGCAATTCGCTCAAGCGGAAATTCCCGCCCTGAACCGACAAGCCGTTCGCATCCTCACCGCCGCCGCCCAATGCGTGCGGACGTCCACAGTCGATGACCGATGCCGCAAGCGCGGCATGTTCCGCAGACTTGCACAACAGTATGCCGCCTTCGCCTGAGGTCAGAGTCTTCGAGCTTTGTAAACTGAACGAGCCGAAGTGACCAATTGTCCCTGCGCCCTGACCGCGCCATTTTGCGCCGTGTGCATGTGCGCAATCTTCGATCACGATCAAATGATGTTTTTCAGCCAACTCCATGATCGCATCCATGTCCGCCATATTGGAGCCGAGATGAACAGGGATGATGGCTTTCGTCTTTGATGTAATCGCCTTCGCGGCAGCCTTCGCATCGAGACAGTATGTGTTCGGGTCAACATCCACAATGACGGGGATTGCGCCTGCGCCCATCGGTGCGGACGCGGTTGCCTGAAACGTGTACGCGGGCACGATCACTTCATCGCCCCAGCCAATACCCGCCGCACGCAGCGCAACTTCCATTGTGATCGTGCCATTGATCATCGGCACGGCATAGCCGCCGCCCTGCAGCTCGGAAAATTTCTTTGCCAGTTCGGAGGTCTTCGGCCCAGGGTACGGGAACCCGCCCCAACGCCCCGAACGAACGACTTCCGTCACCGCCTGCACATCGCGTTCATCCCACACAGGCCATTCAGGATACGCTTCCGTGCGGGATTTTTTTCCACCAAGAATTGCCAACTCAGACATGTTTTTCTCCTTGTATTAATTCGCTCAACGCTTCCATCACCTTCGGCGCAATTTCCCTGCCGATGGAATTTGTCTCTTCGTAATGCGCGCCCGGCTTGAAGGGATTCCACGGATATTTAAAATCTTCAGCAGGCAGGATGTACCCCACTTCATCATTTGCGAGACCGACGACTCCCGCCACGCCCGCGCCTGCTTCCAACAATTGAGCTTTGACTCTCAGCCCAAGCTTGGGCAGCAACTCCCCAGGCACAGTCGCCAGCCACAAGCCGCCGATCTTGATCAGGTTGACTTCGGTTTCGATCTGTCCTTTTTTGTTGCGGATATCAGGAAGCAGCTTGCGCCAGAAGGCAATCTTATAAAGCGGATTGGTCAACTTCGCGACGAGTCCCTTCTTCTCAAGACTGATCACTGACACCTGCTCACTGCTCACTGAACTTAATGCCTTCAGCCCTACTTCCGCCAGCGTCCTGCCCATAAACTCCGCTTCTTCAAACGAATGATCTTTCACATCGGGAGTCATCATGCCACCCAACCCCCCAGCGAAAAAGATACACGGCGCGTCTGTCTGCTTTTCCACTTCATCGCGCAGGTAACCGACATAATCTGAAGTGATGTGCAGATTTTGATCAAACAAGGCTTCAGGATGGCATGGGAAGTTCATCAACGTTGTCAGTGGTCTGCCGTCTGCCATTGTAAATTGCAGCAAGGTTAATTCATCATCAACGATCTCTGGGTTACGGGCGTTCTTTGCCAGCCCCACAGCGTGGACAGAGGTCCATTTAACGGAGGCAGGTTTGAGGTCGGATAAAGAAGTGAGAATTGCATCCACGATTTTATTTTTAATGGCGGCTACATATTCTTCATCCACACCGCGTGTCTTATCATCTGGCCCCCACAAGCCCATTGTGTCTGGGCCGTGATGCGTATGCGTGGAAGCAATGACGACTTGAGGATTCAAGGTCTTAAAGGTTTCAAAAACCTTTAAGACCTTGATAACATCTTGAACATCAGGATGAAAAAATCCGATCAAGTCAAGCGCAACCATCACAAGCGTCCTCTGTTCTGTCTGCATCGTGAGCGCGCGGACATACAAGTCATCATGAATGGTTTCTGCGCGGCGGTTGTTGCCAAAGCCCGCAAGAAAAACAGGCTTATCGAGCGAAGGAGTGATCACATCCTGTGCGTATCCAATTTTCATTTTTTCTCCTCAAAGACCCTAAAGGTTTTAAAAACCTTTAGGGTCTGGTTTTTATTTCACGATCTCTTTTGCAGTCCGAATGATATTCTCGCGGACAGCGTAGCCGTCGAAGTGTGCCTGCTCCATTCCAAGGATGACCGCGCCCACAACAGGCGGACCATCCAAACGGATCAATTTTGCTTTGGGCAAATGTTTCATCACCACATCGCGCATGGGGTCCATGATGATCGCGCCTGCTTCAAAGACACTGCCCGATTGAACGATCTCCACTTCGTCATTTTCCATTTCGATCTGGCGTGCCACAGAAACCGCCAGCCAGCCCAGTTCCTCCCCAGACCAGTGCAATATTTCGCGCGCGGCCGCATCGCCTTCATTCGCGGCTTTGATGACTTCAAGCGCAAGATATGGAAACAAATGATATTGCTCAATAGACAGCCCATCCATCAGATCCATTTCATCTTTTGCACCCACGGCTTCAATGAAAATTTTCGTAAGCGCCGTGGGCGGGATGCGCTTGATCCACGCGTAATTGACCATTTGCAATCCGCGCTGAACGATCTCGATCGCGCCGCCGTATTCGCCGAAGGTCGCTCCATTGCCAACAATGCGTCCCTCTTTTCCATCTTTGTTTCTGCCCCTGCAATTGTTGGACGACCCAGAAGTGACATTCACGCCAATGCCGCAGGTTGCGCCTGCCAGCAAACCGTTGACCCAGTCATTGACGACTTCGACCGGGCAGGATAATCCCAACCCTGAGATCGCCCCCAAATGAGATTCTCTGTCAGACGGGAAATCGTATCCGGCCACGCCGAAGCCTGCCCCAACGATATGAGCAGGTTCCACGCCTGCCATTTCACTCGCGCCGCCGAACGACTCCTTCAAGACATTCTCCAAACCATCATAGCCAACGCCTTGATGATTGCCGCCCCACGCTCTGCCAAACCCGATACATGCGCCCGTCTCATCTGCAATTAGCGCGTGAGTTTTGGACGAACCAACGTCAATGCCTAGAAAATATTTCATAGATCTCCAAATTGCATCTGATGGTTTTTATCAATTGCTTTCCCGTTTCTTCTCCAAAGTCTGCTTGATCTCAGCCAGATACTTTCCATGCAGCGGATACAGCCACAGCAAAAAGATAGCCAGCAAAAACCCAATGGATGTTGGCACGGTCAGGAAAATACGGAAGCCCATATCCACCGAAGCAGGCTGTGTTTCGAGAAGCGTGTCGTAGCCAAAGGCTGGCATCAACAAACCGAAGACGCTCGAAACCAGCAGCCCGCTCAAGGTGATGAGGAAGCCGCTCATGCCAAAATACATCCCTGCGCGCTGGTGACCTGTCTTTACCTCATCCTCATCAACGACTTCAGTCATGATCACATCGCCAATAAGCACCAGCCCGCCAAGACCAATTCCAAGCACCACTGCGGCTGCATAGGTGAAATAAATATTGGGAGAAAATCCCATCGGCACGATCCCGAGGATCATGATGGCATTGGCAAGCATCAGGGTACGGCGCGAATCGAGTTTGTTCGCCACCCAATTCCGCCAGGGATACAGCGAAAGCATGGCAATGAAGAAAGCCATACCAAGCACAACCGTCGCTAATCCCTCATCCACCTTGAGGCTGTATTTCAAATAAAAAAGAATTCCCGTTTGGAGCGACCCTGTGGCGAAGAAACGCATGGTCTGCGCGCCCGCCGCAGTGAGATAGCTGCGGTTAATAAAAGTGGACTTGAACGCATCCATGAATGGAAAGCTGGTATCCGTATGCAATTCTTTTCTCTCGAACATGGCGGGATAACCAGCGTAAATCGCGATGACTGAAACCCCGGCAAACAACATTCCCATGTTGCGCCAGCCCATCAGGTTCGCCAGCATCGGCGGAAGCGCCGCGCCAATGAACAAGCCAATGATCTGGAAAATATTCATTTTCGCCGCAACATCTGTCCGCTCTTCGTAGGAACCGAACATCTCGGGCAGGAGACCATAATAGCCAGTGGCAAGCGCGGTGAAGAGTCCTTCCCAAATCACAATCGCAGTCCCAAAGTAGATCAACAATCCGCGCGGGTCAGACTTCCCATCATATGGAGCGGTGAACAGCAGAGCAAAGGCCAGCGCATAAGGCAGCCCGCCGAAAAGAATATATGGAAGCCGCCTACCCCAGCGTGAACGCGTGCGGTCGGACATGAATCCAAGCACCGGGTTGTTCAACGCGTTATAGATCGTATAAAAAAACCAGAAAGTGGAATACCAGGCTACAGGCAGGTTTTTTATATCAACAATATAAAAGGCGATCACCCCGGAAACAGCCTCACCGGGGATCGTGATGCCCAAACTCGAAAGTGAATAGAGCAAACGCGTTTTGGTGCTGGTGGCGAATTCTTTTATCATCTCAACTCCTCATGGTATTTCGCAATTGACGATACCCGATCGGTATAATATTTTCAGACTCGATAAATTTCTTCAAATCATCGCTCATGAACGCATTGTAATTGGCCACACGAGCGGGCCAGTCCGGGCACACAGCGCGGAGCTCAGGGGTATCAACTGACGGATGAAAAATAAAATGCGTGATGCCAAATGGAAGTTCGCTTAATAACTTTTTCGCAACGCCAATGTGATCGTCCGCATGTTCGAGCGGCATGGAGAACAAACCGTCCAGCATGGGAATACCCTGCTGCTCCAACTGCTCCATGATCGGCGCATACGCCTGCAATTCGTCCGCTTCGATCCCCATCATCTCAACCCCGCGCGCGCTGATACGCGGCAGCATATTAGGCAAAAGCCTGCTCGCTGCGGCTTGAATATACGATTGAACGAAGATCGGATTGATGATCGTGCCCATGTGCGAATCAACATGCGTCACATCAATCCCAGCCGCCAACGCCTTTTCAAGTTGAGCATTGACCTCGATCGTCACCGCCTCTGGCCTTGCGTTTTGATAGACAGCCTCATTCCATTGATGGAAATACCCCTGCGCATCCATCAGCCCTGAGGCCTGATCCCGCGTGGAGACAGGTCCCCACCGATAGCTTTCCCATTCCGAGTTCAACGTCGCGTGGACTCCCATGTCCATCTCGGGATTCTCGCGGCACATCTGCGCCGTGGCAGGGAACCACGGACACGGAACCATCACCGCGCCGGATGTGATCGTGCCGAATGCCCACAGATCCTTGAATGCCTGAACAGACGCATGGCACATGCCAATATCATCGGTATGGAGGATGACGAGTCGATCCGTATCCGAATAGCCTAGTTTTTTGAGTAAGGGGTTGGGTGTCATTAATCATCCTTTCGGGACGATGAAGCGTTGTCCATCGTCCACAGTCTATCGTCTACTTGAATTGCGGCAGCCATTGCTTGTTGGTTTCAAGCATGTCGTCCATCACAGCCTGTATCTTGTCCGCGCTCGGGCCGAGCGGATTGGTGAGCAGCGCCTGATACATGGCATTCCTATCGCCATGCACCGCTGCTTCAACGGTCAGCAACTCGTACATCTTGATTTGGGAAATCAGTCCGAAGCAGGAAGCAGGCAACGGGTCGGCAGGAAGCGGATGAATTCCATCGCCATCCACTTGGGCGGGCAATTCAAGAACCCAATCCGCAGGCCATTCCTTCACCGCCCCACTGTTGCGGACGTTGACCACATGCACCTGCCCCAGATCGTTATGATGAGAGTTGATCAACTGGGTGGCGAGCGTGGAATAATACGCACCGCCGCGTTTCATCAGATCCGCGGGCGGTTCGGTGAGAGCGGGGTCGGCATACTCACGCAGCAGATCCTTCTCGATCTCCATCACTGCCTCGGCGCGGGATGGCGGCCATTTTTTCTGCTCGGCAAATTTTTTGTCGGTGTAATAGAAATACTGTAAATAATAATTGGGGATCATGCCCAGCGTTTCGATCGTGCGAAGGTCCCACTCGGGCACTTCCTCTTTCTTGAGTTCCTCAACGAACGCGGGGAAAATGTAGGGCCACATCTCTTCACCTTCCACGGTAAAACCGTAATGCCAGGTGAGATGATTCAGTCCAAGAGTTTTCAACGCCGCATGCTCCGTGTCGATCTTCGTGCCCGTGAATTTTTCAAGTCCTTCGATGATCTCCATCTTGGTTGTGATGCCCACATTGCACACCCCCACCGCGGGAACATCTGGCGCGTATCGATTAAGCGCCTCCGTGACAAGCCCAGCAGGATTTGTAAAATTTGCCAGGAGCGCATTCGGCGCCGCTTCGCGGATATCCTTCGCGATGCTGAGGATGACGGGAATGGTGCGCAGCGCTTTTGCCATGCCGCCAACACCTGTCGTCTCCTGGCCGATCAACCCGTGGCGGAGACCAAGATATTCGTCACCGCGGCGGGCGGGCATCATCCCCACACGCAGTTGAGTCGTCACATACGATGCGCCTGCAATTGCTTCACGCTGATTCATGCTCAACACCACTTTGAACGGATTCCCCTTCGCCTTGACCATGCGCTGGGCAAACCCGCCGACAATATCAAGCCGTTCCTTATCGATATCCATCAACCAGAGTTCCGTGATGGGCAGAGACGATACTCGCTCCAGAAAACCGTTTACCAATTCGGGCGTGTACGTGGAACCGCCGCCTATGACTGTAATTTTCATTTTGTATACATACTCCTTATCTGTATGATATGCGTGACGAGTTCGGGTGTCGGGTGACGCCCTTGCTACGATCTATTCTTTGCTTCAATGGTGTTAATAGAAGTCGTCAGGCCACCAATGATTTTATCGAGCACAGCAACACGTTTCTCTATAACTTCAGGCGGAAGTAAAAACTTCATCCGACGAAAGCGTCCTTTGCTTTCCCTTGCTTCACCACGAGCGATTTTCAAGTGTTGCGGCATTTCCTTGTTGAAGCCTCTTCCATAGCCTTCTTCAATATTCGCGCAAACAGAATCAAGACTTCTCGTTTGCTGTTTTACCAACTCACGTCCTCGATAATCTTTCCCAACGATTTCCGAATCAGCCCAGAATTCATCGAATAATTGACACGCCAATTTATAAATCCCAAACTCCTCAAGTCTATCCTGCGTCATCACTCCTCCGCATGATTCAAAGTCAACACAGCCATCACGTCACCCGTCACTCGTCACTTTATATTCACTACTTTGCCAGTGCGAGAACTTTCATACGCAGCATCCACGACCAGCATGTTCGCCAAACCTTCCAAACCGCCAGGGACGGGCGTTTGCTTCTTCTCAATACACTCCACAAAATACTTCAACTGGCTGTTGTACAAACTCTGCGGGCAATGTTCCGCACGTGGAAATTCAAAGCCAGCGTCAACCACATCAATTCTTTCCTCCTGCTTGTTGGGCAATTCAAGCCGGGTTGGGAAGAGGCCCCCGAATCCTTCCGTGCCATATAACTGCGTCGCCGCTTCGGGGCCGTCCGCGTGCGGCTGCCACCAACCAGACTCAATGAAAGATGTCGCACCGTTATCCCATTCCACGATGATCACGCCCGTATCGTCCACGTTGAAATCCCTGTAATACGTGCCGATCTTTGCATAGACGGAAACAGGCTGCGGGTCGCCGAGTAAAAATCTCGCGGTATCCAACGCATGGATTCCCATATCTGCCAGCGCGCCGCCGCCCGCAAATTCCTTTTGCGTGAACCACCCCGAAGGCCCCCAATGCGTATGTACCCCAATCCCTTTTGTGCGGATGATCCTCCCCAGCCTCGGAGATTGCTCCTTCAGCCACAGCACATCAGGGTCGAAACGCCAGCAATGCGCCACCATCAAAGCCGCGCCTGATCTTGCTGCCGCTTCATTCATCTGCCTGGCTTCCTTGGCATTCACCGCCATCGGCTTCTCCACCATCACATGCACACCCGCATTCAACGCAGCGACCGTCTGCGGCGCATGCAGGTAATTCGGCGTGCTAACCACCAACATATCTACGCCGCCATCCTTCAACAGCCCCTCCACACTTTCATACTGACGTGAAATCCCAAACTGTTTTCCAAACTCAACCATCGAATCTTTTTTATGGTTGACCACCGCCGCCAACTCCAACCCCAAACTCTGCGCGGCTTGCGCGTGGACCTTGTTGATGTAACCCGTGCCAGCAAATGCGATTTTCATTTCTTTATCTTGATCCTCATAGTCACGATCAGATACGGTTTCAAATTCAGGAGGATCGAATCATTGTCCACACTCAAAGCGTACTCGTTCTCCTCAAGCAGATTCGTCACCCAGGCCGAATCCACCACGCCTCCCACCTTGACCTGAACCTGTCCCCGTTTTCTCTGACTTTCATATAATCTGACAATGATCCCATCGCCATCCTCGGCGCGTTTGACCGTTTCGATGATCACGTTAGCAGAGTCACAAGTGACGAGTGACGAGAGACGAGTGGCATTTGACCTTCGACCTTCAACCTTTGACCTGTAAACCACAATCGGATCATTCAACAAATACGCCTCCTTCTGCGTCTCCTCATTCCACCCACCTGCGTGCGGATACAGGCTGTACTTGAATTCATGCTCGCCGAAATCTGCCATCGGGTCGGGCATGGTCGGGGAACGCAATAACGTAATACGCATCACATTGTCATGGATGTCATGCCCGTACTTGCAATCGTTGAGCAGGCTGACGCCATAATTGCCTTCGGATAAGTCCACCCATTTTTGGGCGCAGGTTTCGAAGCGCGCCCAATCCCAACTGGTGTTGCGGTGCGTGGGGCGAGTCACATTGCCCCATTGGATTTCATACGTGGCTTGCGGGGCAAGCACATCCACAGGGAAAGCGACCTTGAGCATGGTGTGTCGTTCCATCCAGTTGATGTGAGTGTCAAAGTCCACGCGGCGAGAGTTGCGATTCAGGGATATGCGCTGGGTAAACTCACTGTTCTGTATCTTGCGTTTGATCTCAATTGTCTGACGCAGTTTTCCATCCTCAACCAGTGTGATAGACGTTGCAGGTTCTGCCAGCCACATTTTGTCGTCGTAGAAAATATCCACATCCCATGCGTCCCAACTCTTGGGGCGGTCTTCAAAGGCTTGAAATTCATTCGCGACGGAATTCGGCGCAAGCACTTCACGCCTGGCTTGCTTATCGAAGATGCGGGTGATGTCGCCGTTAGCATTGATGTTTACTTGCAGATAATCATTCTCAAGTACATGACCACTAACCACTGATGACTGACCACTTTCTGCGGTCTTTAGTCTGTCGTCGGTCGTCGCTTGTAATGCAGTCACACTATACGGCGCGAGTTCGCCAGCATCCACCCACAGACCAGAGTCTGCTTGTTGAGCAGGAACAGGTTCCCCTTTAAGGGTGAAGCGTTGGAATGAGTCGCCTGGGATGAAGACCAAACCTTGTTGGGTAAACGAAGTCGGGTTGACGAGGAGAATGTCCCCGTCTAATTTTTCAGAAATAGCTTGCAAGGCTTCATCACGGAGTTGCGTCACGTTTGTTGTGAGCTCGGCATATTGTTGCTGGGATTCTTCGTACACGGGGCCGATGCTTGAGCCTGGGATGATGTCGTGAAATTGATTGAGGCAGATGATTTTCCAGGCTTCGTGGTAATTGGTAATTGGATATTGGTAATTGGTGAGGATGGAAGCGTATGTTGAGATGAACTCGGCATCGTGCAGGAGAAATTCACTTTTGCGGTTGGCGCGTTTGTTGCGGGCTTGCGAGGTATAGGTGCCGCGATGATATTCGAGGTACAACTCACCGTTCCAGACAGGCATCATTTTCGATTCAGTGAGCGGCTCAATGGACTCGAAGAATTGCTTGACGCTCGATTGTTTCACCTGTGGAAGCGCGGGGAAATTTTTCATCACCTCGATGTTCTCAAGCATCTCACGTGTGGGACCGCCGCCGCCATCGCCATAGCCGAAGGCCATGAGCAGGTCTTTGTGCAATTCCTTTTGCTGGAAGTTGCTCCACGTGCCAAGCGCTTCGCTGGCATTTGCCATCGAGTTGTAGGTGCTGAAATATGGGCTGCCAAATTCCATCACGGTGCTGAAGTGCGTGAGGATCTGTGTGCCGTCAATGCCCTGCCACATGAAGGTATCGTAGGGCAGGCGGTTATATTGACTCCAGCCGATCTTGATGGTCATGAAATATTTCAAGCCCGCCTGTTGAATGAGCTGCGGAAGCGCCCATGCGTAGCCGAATACATCGGGCAGCCACAAGACGGGACTCTCTGCATCTTTGCCGAAGTTTTCCTTGAAGAAGGTGCGGCCCAGCAAGAATTGACGCGCGAGCGATTCGGCACCGCTGAGGTTGCAATCCGCTTCGACCCACATACCGCCCATCGGTTCCCAGCGCCCTTCATTTATTTTTTGTTTGATGGATTCAAATAACGCGGGCTGGTCTTCCTTGATGAATTGATACAACTGCGGCTGGCTTTGAGAAAAATGATAATCAGGGAATTGCTCCATCAGGCGCAAGACGTTGTAAAACGTGCGCTCGGATTTTCTGCGGGTTTGTCCGAGAGTCCACAGCCAGGCAACATCAATGTGCGCATGCCCTGTCGCATGGACGATAGCATCCAACGATGCGCCAGCTTTTTCAATTCCCTTGCGGAGAACTTGCAGCGCAGGCTCAACACTCGTGTAAAATTTTCCATCCCATAAAGGGTCGCGGGTGTCCAATGCGTTGAACGAATCATTGAGCGCGTTGAAAATGTGATGGCGGGCGGAGTTGTTTTCATCGAGATTGTTCGCGGTCTCGAGAGCGATCCGAGCCAGTACGGTGAAATCTCGTGTAGCTTGGTGGATCTGTACCACCGAGCATTGGCGCATGTAAAGTTTTGTAAAGAAATCGCCTTTTGAAATGTCACCCAAACCCGTCCAGCCGCGCAAGGTGAGGAAGTGTTCCCTGCCATCCAGCCATTGATCGTTGAGTTGAATCTCCTGATGATGGCGGTCTGCTGTGGCGTAGGGCTGACCGTCAATGTACGCCAGCGATTCGGGATGGGAAAAATCACCCGAGTCACCCAGTGGCAGATACAACGCGATAGGTTGGGACTTTCCCCAATCTTCAGGGACGCTGAAGATTGCTCTGAGGGCAAAGTCCTGCATCCACGAGCCCCAATATTCGTTGGGAGAAATCTCCAACCATTGAGAATCATCCACGTCAATTTGAGCGGGCGCAGGCACAACTGGACTCGCCAGATCACGGTAACGGAAGGGGGAGATGTTTTTTCGGTTGATGTAAACCAAAGGCAAGATCAGTTCAAGGCGTTGTTTGATCTTTTCGGGAGTCCAGCGTTGTTTGTGATACATGATTCTCCAAATTATTTCTTAAGTGGAAATGCTGCTCTGCGAAGTACCGTACTGCCAATTGGGACGAGGCGGCTGATTCCCGCATCAAGGAATACGGATGGAGTCTCCCAATCAGGCGCATTATTTTCATCACGGCCAAACTTCAATCCGTAATCGGGTTTTGAGCCATATAGGATAATGGGCTGATACGCCTGTTCAATGTTTACGGGCAGGGCTTCATAATCGTGGTAGCTCTCGATCGGATAATCTTTTATGGAATGCAGTTGATATTCGATCGGATACACATATTGCAAGGCACCACGTCGAACCGCGTATTCTCCGTTGGGATAAGGCATTGCTTCCACGCGTGGATGAAAGGTCAGCGTAAACGAATCTCCATCCGCCCAGGTTTTTGAAATCACAAGCCAGCCGTTTTCTTCGCGCACAACCGCGCCTTCCACTGTCACAGAGGCAGACCAGGCTGGTTTTCGTAGCAGCAGTTCAAAGTCCAGGGGATGATGCGGGGAGACAATGAAGCGAACGCTGTCTGAAAATGGATAATTCGTTTCTTCGGTGATGGTCACATCCACATCGTCAATTTTTGTTTTCAAGACACATGGCCCGTACGTGACCGCGGCAAGTCCTGAACGGCCATCAAGCCGCATCCACATGCGGCCGATGTAGTGCGGCATAAAGCGGATGGAGTTCGGGTTGCAGCAACAGGCGACATCTTCATGCGTTGGGGAATATTTGAAGCGTCCATGCGTGCCGTGGAGATGAGAATAACTATCGGGTCGGTCATTGGTCGCAGAGAGACGGTTATCCAACGAAAGGTAGGCAAGCCCGCGGCCATCTGCGAAGCGTGCGCCCTGCGCCGCATTGAACGCCAGCGATTCGATCCAATCTCCAAAGGTGCCATCTCCCGATTTTTGTATGGCGCTGCTCAGGCTGAACAACAACTCGGTCAGTGTGCAATATTCATAACCGATGTCTGGTGTCGGCAATCCATGCAAACTTTCGTCGCCTAAAACGGCTCCGCTCGGAAGTGTGTAATGGCTTAATTTCAAGAAGGCATTTTTTTGCGCAGCGGCGCTTTGTGGAAGCTCACCCATTTCGTCCGCGAACAATAGAGCGCGGAGATGCTCCACGGTATGGACTGCATGTCCGTTTAAAGGACGATGGGAGTCGAGCAGGTTGGTAAGGATCATGTCGTCATTGGCGAACGGTAATTGCATCTGGTTAAAATCCTGATACAGCCAAACGCCAAAATCACGGTATCGGACGTCGCCTGTAATTCGATACAACCACTCGATCACATCCACATAACATAAGCCATGCGTCATGCCGATCAAGTCATTATGTGTTTTTGGCTGACGAAAATAGGAACGCCCCGCACCATACTGCTGCAGAGTCAAATCAACCGCCGCCCGCACAGCATGCAGCCAGCTTTCATCGTTCGTCAATTCGTATTGTGCAAGCAAGGCCAGCAGCGCGCGCGCCTGCCCCCACAATTCTCCATTCTCATCATTGCCATGTTGATAGCGCGATGAAGGCGAATAGATCCCAATGTATCCATCGGCATCCTGAGTCTGTTTCAATGCGTTCAACAATCCGTTTATGCGGATCTGATGCTCTGGAATTTCCGCAAGGCCCGCCATCATCGTATATCCCCACAGCCAATTCCCGCGCGTTTCGCTATCCCACCAGGCGAACTGCTGCGAGGACGACTCGATACGTTTGCTGAAAAGATCCGTCGCGGCGCGTTCGGTCAAAGAATCAAGACGACTGGCAAACCCCAGAGTTAAATCCTTTTGAAGTTGAGCCAGGACCCAGCCTGTGGGACGCACCGTACCAAAAGGGAGAATTTGAAATTTCATCTTGAAACCCTTTTCGATAAAATAATATCGGGCTTGCCAATTCCGTTCGCGTCTGGGACGATGCCTGTGATGACATATCCCATTTTTTGATAGAACTCATAGGGATGTCTTTTGAAGTTGCGAACGTCCTTGATCTTTTCCCACAGGTTTTCGTACAGATCAACATCAGAAAGCGAAGTCATATTATCTTCATCATCAGAACCAAGCGTAACGGTCAATCCACCGCGCCCGCGAACCTGAGCTTCCAGGTCTTCGATCAACAGTTTGCCGATCCCCTTGCCCTGCATGTCAGGCTGAACCGCCAGCGGATGCAGTTCCCACACCAGGCCATCGTATTGCGGAATTCCGCCAATGATGCCGAGCAGTTTTTTCTCATCGTCAATCGCTGCGCGGCAGATGCGCTCTTCCTCCAGCATTTCGTGAACTTCCTCCAGGCCGTCCTTCAGCGACGGCCACGCAGTTGGCCAATGTTCGCGGAATGCATCCACCAACAATTGCGCCGCCTGATGAACGAGAGGGCCATTTTCTTTCTGGAGCGTAACAATCTTCATCTTTGGAATTCTCCAAACAACTTCTTTTCATTTGATTCGTGCGTGTTCCTTCCGCAGCCATTTGACGTTAAATTACAAGAGCGAAGTTTATTCTTTTGAACCTGTCAATTTGATCCCTTGAATGAATGTCTTTTGCGCAAAGAAGAACGCGATCACGATCGGCAAGGTAAAGACCGTGGCTGCGGCCATGAGTTGATTCCAGACGATGGTCTTCTGTCCTTGAAAATCCTGCAAGCCGAGCGCCATCGTAAAGTTACGCGGACTATTAAGGAAGAGCAATGGGCCGGTGAAATCATTCCAGGCGTAGAGAAAAGTAAATACGGTGATGGTGGCAAGCACAGGTGTAGAAAGAGGCAAAACGATCTTCGTGAAGATCTGCCACTCGCTGGCGCCATCCACACGGGCCGCATCGCACATTTCCTCAGGAATGGTCTTGAAGAACTGACGCAGCAGGAAGACATCCCAGGCATTGGCAAAGAAGGCGGGAATGATAAGCGGTAGGAAGGAATCTCCCCAGCCAAGGGTGTTGTTGAAGAATAGATATACCGGGATCATCGTCACCTGGAAAGGCAGCATCATGGTGGCGAGGATGATGACAAATAAAATGTCACGCCCGGGGAATTTTATGCGGGCAAAGGCGTAGGCCACAGGAGTGTTGGATAACAGAGTCCCGACGATAGTGAAGAAGGCGATGATGAGACTGTTCTTGAAGTACACCCAGAAACTGGCACCCACGCCGGGGCGGCTGCCACGGTTCATGGCATCGGGAAAGTTTTGCCAACGGAAAGAAACTTCCATGATGGGCTCGGCGATCCTTTCCGTGCCTTGTTGAATTTCATATTCCAGTTTTTCAGCAGGACGAGTTGGATCAATGAAGGTACCATTGCCTTCCACGATCTCAAGCAAAGCAAGTTGTTTAACGCCCTGTTCCGTTTTAACGGTATAGAGTGGAAGTTGCTGTCCATTCACTTCCACGCGCACATTGTCATATGGAAGCCAGCGCGGTGGAGAGTGGAATACATCCTGGTCAGATTTAAAGGCCGTCAATAACATCCAAAGAAATGGAATGGCGAAGAAAAGCCCGACAAAGACGATCATGCCATGGCTGAAAATGGATTGAAAAAATTGAGCAATACGGCTGGAGGCTTTCTCAGAGCGGCGATCCGTTTCAGGGTCGCTGGCCATGTTTCGGTTAAGGGGAGAAGCGGGAGTGTTCGATGCCATGGGCTTATCCTGCGTAATACGTGAATCGGTCACTCACCTTCAAGAGGAGAAGGGTGAAGATCAGGATGATGATAAATAAGATCCATGCCATGGCGGAGGCATAGCCCATCTTCAAATATTGGAATGCGTTCTGATAAAGATAGACGCTGTAAAACAATGTTGAGCCGAGCGGCTGACCGAGGTGGTCCTTATCCCCGCCGCTAATGACATATGCCTGCGCAAAATATTGGAACATGCCAATCATGCCCGTGATCAGGTTGAACAAAGTAATGGGGGAAACCATCGGGATGGTGATGTACCACAGGCGTTGGAACCAATTGGCTCCATCCAACTCGGCGGCTTCAATGAGACTGACGGGCACATCCTGCAAGCCCGAAAGATAAATAATGATCGTGCCGCCCATGCCCCACATGCCAAGCAGGATCAAAGCAGGCTTGGCCCATTGCGGGTCGGCCATCCAGTTCGGGCCGTCTATGCCAATCCTGGCGAGCATGGTGTTGACCAGCCCCACCTGCGGGTTGAGCAGCCAAATGAACAGGATGGTGCCCGCCACCGTGGGAACAATAGATGGAAGAAAATAAATGACGCGATAAAAAGATTGTCCGCGCACTTTGAGATTAAGCAAGACCGCGCAGAGGAAGGATGCGAACAACCCCAACGGCACAGCGATGACCACCATGTACATGGTGTTGGAAAGCGACTGCCAGAATTTTTCGTCTGTCAGCAGGTCTTTATAATTTTGAAGCCCCACCCACTCGGGCATGCGCTTCGCGTGATAAATGGTGAAGCTGTAATAAAAAGAAACGATCATCGGATAGAGCGTGAATGTGACGAAACCGATCAGCCACGGCAGGAGGAAGAGGATGCCCGTGCGAAGATCCGATTTTGTACGCCTCGTCCAAACGACTTTGGGAGGCAGTTTTATTCCAAAGGGCAGTTTCCTCTCCCCATCATTTTGGGGTGAATTTAAGTTTTCCATGTTCACACTCCGCTTGGTAAGATGACAAAGCTGGAACCCCAAAGGCGCAAAGCCTTCGGGGTTCCAGGTGTATTAATCTATTTTAGCGATTCAACAAGTTTGGATTCAAATTCAGACTGAAGGGCATCGAGCTCGGTCTGTGGGTCGGCGCCTGTCAGGAGAATCTTTTCTTCGGCGGAGCCCATGGCATCGTTCAATTCAAGCGAGATCGGTGTAGTGATCACAGCGGATGCATTGGAACTGTTCATTAGATCCACAAAAACCTGGAATTTAGGCCCAAGTTCCTTGAAGCATGGATCTTCTGCAGCCTTCTTGCTGGTGGACAGATTGGCGTTGTAGCAAAATTCCTCGGCCACGATCGCAGGCGACATCATCCATGCCAGCAGTTTTGCAGAAGCATCTTTGTTGGCTGCGCCCGAAGGAATGACGACAGCCGTTCCCTGAGTGACGATTGTCCCTGCCCGTTCCGGATGGTCCGCCGGGGGCGGGAACGAGGTAACGCCATAGTTCAATTCTGGTTTAAGTTTTGGAATAAAGTTCGGGCCAGTCTGCCATTCACCATCCACCATCATGGCAACTTTGCCGGCATAGAAAGGCGCATCGGGAGACCCATATTCGCCAAAGCTCGAAGAGAAAGACTGGACATTATCCACACCATATTTTGTGAAGAATTGCTGCTGCCATGTCATCGCATCAACCATGGGCTGGCTATTCATGGTCAATGCTGAACCATCGTCACTGTACCAAAATCCACCAAAGTTGCGGGCGTAAAGATCGGAATGACTCCACGAGTGGTTGGGAATAAAGCCGATCTGTTCGATCTTGCCATCCGCCGACACTTTGGTGAGCTTATCGGAAAATTCAACCAATTCTTCCATTGTGGAAGGCGGTTTTTCAGGGTCGAGGCCTGCGGCTTCGAACATATCCTTATTCCAGAACAATGCGTATGCATCCGTTCCCCACGGCAGGCAAAGGATCAAATCTCCCTGCTGACATTGGATAAGCGGCGCGGCATACATATCGGCCATGTCAATATTGCCTGTCTTAATGGCTGGCGAAAGTTCATCGATCAAACCTTCCTTGTAATAAGATTTGGCAAGATCGCCGCCGCTTAAGATCAGCACATCAGGCGGGTTGGAACCTGTCAACGCAGGCAGGATCTTATCGGTTTCAACGGGGGCAGTCACTTCCACCTTGATCCCTGTTTCGGTGGTGTATTTATCAAAGAGCGCCTGAATTTGCTGAGGGTTATCCCCCCACTGAATCCATACGCGCAAGACCTGCGGCTCGGCAGCTTTTCCGCCGCAGGCAGTCAACAACATGGACAATACAATAAACAGGCTCAAAACGCCGAATACTTTTTTAGTCATGTTATTCCTCCAAAGAATAGTTTAAGGTACGCCGGGGGATGGATCTTATGGATGCTCGCTTCGTCCACCTCCTTGCGCATCATTGGGACTGCATCCGCAAGATTCGCGGATAACCAGCTCGGTACGCATCAACACCAGGCTTTCAGCCTGTTCGCCGTTCAACAAACGAATCAACTGGCGGACAGCTTCGCGCCCTACTTCTTCGATCGGCGCACGGACCGTTGTCAGCGCAGGGGAAATGTATCGGGAAAATTGAACATCATCGAAACCGACAACAGCCACATCGTCAGGAATGATGCGCCTGGACATTTTCAAGGCGCGATACGCGCCAATGGACGCGTCATCATCACCCGCAAAGACAGCATCAAATTCAATCCCATCCTGAATTATTTTTTGCATGGCAGCGAAAGCAAATTCTTCATCAAAGCCGCCCACCGCGATCAATTCATCACGAACAGGAATATTATGCTTTTCAAGAGCTTCGCGATAGCCGCGTTCCCGCCAGACCGAATCCTCATGCCCTTCGGGACCGCGCAGATACACAATACGGCGCCGATGATGCTGCTCGATCAAATGACTGACCAGCATCTCAGCGCCGTCTTTATTTTCAATGGTGATAACGGGAATGTTCTGTTCTTCAGGTGGGGTCTGGTGCATGAGCACCAGCGGAAAATTGATGGAGTGCAGACGTTCCAACTCAGCCAATTCCAAGCTGGAGGTGAAGACCAGCAGACCATCGGTATTGTGCTCCCCCAGCGGTTTGCGTTGATTGAGATGCGCCCCTTGCGTAGAATGGATGAGCAGCTCATACCCCGAAGTCCGCGATTCGGCTTCGATGCCTTTTAGCAAATGCGGAAAAAACGCCCCGCCAATTTCCGAAAGAATCAAACCGATGGTGTTCGTCCTGCGGCTGGCAAGAGTTCGTGCTGCAGTGCGCGGGACAAATTTAAGCTCCTCAATGGCCAGCCGCACCCGCTCGGCAGTCTCTGGCACAACTGGCGTAGTGCCATTGAGAACTCGGCTCACCGTGGCAATCGATACGCCCGCGAGCCTGGCAACATCTGAAATTGTGGGGATTAGGGCTTTAGAATTCATAAATGTAAACGCTTTCAGAAAACGCTTTCATCATTATACGGAAAAGGAAACAAAAGTCAATTATTTTTAAGATTGGCGGATAAATGCCCCACCACCCCTTTGAAGACTCCCATTTGCTTCATTACCAGCTTGAAGCTGCCTCACGCCAACTGGCAATTCCTTCCCACGGAACCTGCCAGCCCTATTCATTTCATCAGGACATTTGACATCTTACATATATCTGAAATGCTGATATGATTTTGATGCCGTGATTAATACTTTAAAGTTAGTAGAAATCGGAACAGCCAAATGCACGAACTCCCCATCACCCAATCCCTTCTAAAAATCGCACTCGACCACGCCGAAAAAGCGGATGCCAAACGCATCACCGACTTGCACATCGTCATGGGTGAACTCGCCAGCATGGTAGATGACTCCATCCAGTTCTATTGGGAGATCATTGCCAAAGACACCATCGCAGAAAAAGCCACGCTCCACTTCCGCCGCATCCCTGCCGAATTGCAATGCATGACCTGTTTTCACAAATACCACCCCACCGACAGAGAACTCGTCTGCCCGCAATGTCATGGTGTCGGTGCAAAAGTTATCGCTGGTGAAGAGTTTGCACTTGAATCCATCGATGTGGAATAATCAATCGTCAATCAAAAATCGGAAATCAAAATGCCCCAAAATATCCCAATCGTAGAAAACATTCTCAACGCCAATGACCGTCTGGCGCAAGAGAATCAAGCTCGCATCGAATCCGCTGGCGTATTCTCCATCAACATCATCGCCTCCCCGGGCGCAGGCAAAACCTCGCTCATCGAAAAAACCCTCCCTCTGCTCAAAGGCAAACTGCGCGTCGCCACCATTGACGGCGACATCGCCACCTCCATCGATGCAGACCGCGCCGCAGCCGCAGGAGCAGGCGCCGCCATTCAGATCAACACAGGCGGCGACTGTCATCTCGATGCCGTTATGCTGCGTGGTGCCCTCGAGCAACTTGACCTCACTCAATACGACCTGCTCATCGTTGAAAATGTCGGCAACCTTGTTTGCCCCGCCAACTTCAAACTCGGCACACACAAAACTGTGCTCGTCGCATCCATCCCCGAAGGCGATGACAAGCCTTATAAATATCCCGGCACCTATCGCGGTGTGGATGCGCTCGTCATCAACAAAATTGATCTCCTCCCTTACGTCGAATTCCGTATGGATTATTTCCAACAAGGCGTGCAAGTCCTCAACCCCGGCGTCACCACCTTCCCACTTTCCTGCCGCACTGGCGAAGGGTTGGACGCATGGATTAACTGGCTGATACAAAACTCTTCACGCGCCTAAAACCTGGAACTTGAAACTTGGAACCTGAAACTGGTGTTCGAATTCACATCACAGGCATTGTACAAGGCGTCGGTTTCCGACCCTTTGTTTATAACCTTGCCACGAGCCTCAAACTAAAAGGCTGGGTAAAGAACACATCCGCAGGTGTTGAAATAGAAGTGGACGGGGAAAAAGACATCCTCGACATCTTCCTCCAAAAATTACGAGACGAAGCCCCCACCCTCTCCCGCATAGACGAATTCTCCGCCTCTTTCCGCCCTGCCAACGGATTCAGTTCCTTTGACATTCACCACTCTGAATCAGTGGACGGCGCGTTCCAGCCCATCTCGCCAGACGTTTCCATTTGTCCAGACTGCCTGCGCGAACTCTTCGACCCAACTGACCGCCGCTATCATTATCCCTCCATCAACTGCACCAACTGCGGACCACGCTTCACCATCATTAAAGACATCCCCTACGACAGACCAAAGACAACGATGGCGGGCTTCCCATTATGTCCCGACTGCGAGCGCGAATACACCGACCCAACGAATCGCAGATTCCATGCGCAGCCGGTGGCGTGTCCGGTGTGTGGGCCGAAGGTATGGCTAGAGACGAAAGAGGAAAGACGAAAGAAAGATGGGGATGATGCAATTCATGAAGTCCGGGATCTACTTGCAAATGGAAATATCGTTGCAATCAAAGGACTAGGTGGATTTCATCTCGCGTGTGATGCGACGAATGCAAAAGCAGTCACCGAACTTCGTACCCGCAAACTGCGTGTGGATAAGCCTTTCGCTTTGATGATGCCTGATATCGAAACAATTGAGCGGCATTGCTTCGTCAGTGACGAAGAACGAAAGTTATTGCAATCCACAGCGCGGCCAATTGTTTTATTGAAGAAAAAACCAGAATCAACCATCGTAGAAGAAGTTTCACCGAAACAAGATTGGCTCGGTGTGATGCTTCCGTATACGCCATTGCATTACCTAATTCTGGACGGTAGACGGTTGACCGTAGACGGTACAACCACTGTCCACTGTTCACTGTCCACTGTCTTAGTCATGACGAGCGGAAATTTATCCGAAGAACCCATTGCCACGGACAACGACGAAGCACGAAAGAGATTATCCAAACTCGCAGATGCGTTTCTGATGCACGACCGTGATATTCATATTCGATGCGATGATTCGGTGGTGAGAGTGTTTGACGATAGACCACAGACGACAGACCATGAACCATCGTCCGTTGTCCATCGTCCACCGTCCATTTACCCTATTAGAAGATCACGCGGCTACTCCCCCTTCCCCGTCAAACTGCCATTTGATGTTCCACAATTGCTCGCGGCGGGGTCTGAGTTGAAAAATACGTTTTGCATCACGAATGGAAATTATGCATTTCTGAGTCATCACATTGGGGATATGGAAAACTACGAGACCTTGAAATCATTTGAGCATGGTGTGGAGCATTTCGAGCGTCTGTTCCGCGTGAAGCCTGTGGCAATTGCTCACGACATGCACCCGAATTATCTAGCGGCCATTTATGCGCTTGAACGTGCTCAACGTGAAAACCTGCCAACGGTTGAGGTTCAACATCACCATGCGCACATTGCTGCCTGCATGGCCGAGCATGGACTGAATGAACCTGTCATCGGTGTATCGTTTGACGGGACAGGCTACGGAGAAGATGGCGCGATCTGGGGTGGTGAATTTTTGGTTGGAGATTACAAGTCTTTTCAGCGCGCGGCTCATTTGGAATATTTCCCTTTACCGGGTGGAGATGCTGCCATCAAAAAACCTGCCCGCACAGCATTAGCTTTGCTGTGGAGTCTCAGCTTGGAGTGGGATGAGCGGCTCGACTCAGTTGCTGAATTCAGCGCGGAAGATCTGGTTGTTTTGAATGCACAGTTGGAGAGAAAAATTAATACGCCAATGACCTCGTCGATGGGGCGGTTGTTCGATGCGGCGGCGACGTTGGCTGGTGTTCGGCAAAAGGTTAATTATGAAGGGCAGGCGGCCATTGAGTTCGAGGCATTGGCAGATCCTGCTGAGGCGGGGGCGTATGTTTTTGGTATTGAATCAGGCTTGATCGGAGTCCGAGGCGTTGTTGAGGCGTTGGTAAAAGATGCAGCAGCGGGAATCTCCATCCAAAAAATTTCGGCACGCTTTCACAATGGTCTTGCGGAAGTGGTGCGGGAAACGGTTGCGAAAATCAGCGCAGAAACAGGGATTCGGTCTATCGTTTTGTCTGGCGGAGTCTGGCAGAATATCACACTATTAGGACGAACTTTGGCACTATTAGGAAAAGACGGATTCAAAGTATACATACATCGAGAAGTTCCAACGAATGACGGCGGACTCTCGTTAGGACAGGCCGCAATTGCGGCAGCTAGATTGAGAGGTTGAAATGTGTTTAGGCGTTCCAGGAAAAATTGTTGAGACATACAAAAAAGACGGGCTGCATATGGCAAAGGTGGACTTCGGGGGAATCTTCCGCGAAGCCTGCTTGGACTATGTGCCCGAGGCAAAAGTTGGCGAGTACTGTATTATCCACGTAGGATTTGCGATCAGTTTGTTGAGCGAAACAGAAGCATTGGAAACACTTGAACTGCTGCGCCAGATCGGGGCTATCGAAGAAGAGTTGGGGACTGAGCTAACCTAATGAAGTACGTAACCGAATACCGCGACGCGGCGTTGGTAAAAAATGTGATCGAAGAGATCCGCCGCACCGTAACACGCCCGTGGACGTTGATGGAAATTTGCGGCGGACAGACTCATGCGATCGTACGTCATGGCATTGACCAGTTGCTGCCACCAGAAATTGAATTGGTGCATGGGCCAGGCTGCCCCGTGTGTGTGACTCCGCTGGAGTTGATCGACAAGGCGCTGGCTATCGCTTCGCAGCCGAATGTGATCTTCTGCTCATATGGCGATATGTTGCGCGTGCCGGGTTCTGGCCGTGACTTGTTTTCTGTAAAGGCACAAGGCGGGGATGTGCGCGTGGTTTATTCTCCGCTGGATGCGGTTGCACTGGCTGAGAAAAACCCCGATAAACAGGTTGTCTTTTTTGCGATCGGGTTTGAAACCACCGCCCCACCGAATGTGATGAGCGTATTGCAAGCGCAACGACTTGGGTTGAAAAATTATTCTGTGTTGGTTTCGCATGTGCGCGTGCCGCCTGCCATGAAGGCAATTTTAGGTTCGCCACACAACCGCGTGCAGGGATTTTTGCTGGCGGGGCATGTCAATGCGGTAATGGGCTATCACGAATATCCGCCTTTTTTGGAGGAGTTCCAAATCCCAATGGTGGTGACTGGCTTTGAGCCGCTCGACATCGTGCAGGGAATTTTGATGACTGTCCAATTGTTGGAAGCAGGTAAGATCGAAATTGGAAATGCCTATTCCCGCGCTGTGACCTTTGAAGGACTGAAACCCGCGCAAGATACTATTCATAAAGTGTTCATGGAATGTGACCGCACATGGCGCGGCATTGGTGAAATCCCCATGAGCGGATGGTGTCTGCGCCCTGAGTTCGATGAGTTCAATGCCGAGAAACGATTCAATGTGGGCGACATCCACACGAAAGAATCTCCGCTTTGCATTGCGGGTCAAATCTTGCAGGGACTGAAGAAGCCGCATGATTGTCCTGCATTTGGCAAGGAATGCACAACAGAAAATCCGCTCGGCGCGACGATGGTTTCTTCTGAAGGGGCATGCGCGGCGTATTATAAATATGGAAGATAAAAGATAAGGATGAATGAGGAATGATGAAGGATGAATAAAAAGCAACCCTCTTTCTTCTTTCATCTTTCTTTGAGATGAGGCAGTATGTCAGAATCTACAATAAACATCGAAGGCGCGGTGTGTGCTCCACCATTGACTCATAATGAGCAGATCGTGATGGGACATGGCGCGGGCGGACGGATGAGTCACCAGTTGATTCAAAAGGCGTTCATGTCTGCATTTGATAATCCCGCTTTGCGCGCGGGAGATGACGCGGCGCGGATTGAATCAAATTTGCATGCAAACCTTGCTATCAGCACCGATGCGCATGTGGTCTTTCCTTTGTTCTTTCCTGGTGGAGATATTGGCAAGCTCGCAGTCTGCGGCACAGTCAACGATGTGGCGATGCTTGGCGCGAAGCCACTTTATTTGACTGCGGGGTTTATCCTCGAAGAAGGCTTATCGATGGAAACGCTCAAGCAGGTGGTGGCTTCGATGAAGTCCGCTGCCGATGAAGCAGGAGTGCAGATCGTGGCGGGTGACACGAAGGTTGTACAAAAAGGAAAAGCGGACGGGCTGTACATCACCACGGCTGGCGTTGGTGTGGTGCGCGAGGGAGTCACCATCAGCGGGGCGAATGCCAAAGCGGGCGATGCTGTTATCCTGTCCGGTTCGATCGGCGATCATGGCATTGCGGTGTTGGCCGCGCGCGGCGAGTTGGGATTTCAATCCAGCCTGCAAAGTGACGTCGCTCCGCTCAATCATTTAATTGACGCGATGATGAATGCAAGCAGCAACGTACATGTGTTGCGCGATCCCACACGCGGCGGATTGGCGACCACGCTCAACGAAATTGCAGCTCAATCCAACGTGGGGATTCTGCTGAACGAAGAGACGCTTCCCGTCCACCCCGAAGTTGCTGCGGCTTGCGAGATGCTTGGGTTCGACCCACTCTATGTTGCCAACGAAGGCAAGTTGGTAACGATGGTTGCACGTGAAGATGCGGAGAAAGTTCTATCAGCCATGCGTGCCACAAAATACGGCGAAGGCGCGGTCATCATTGGCGAAGTCACTGCCGAGCCGCGCGGACGTGTCTTGCTCAAGACCGCGCTTGGCAGTACCCGCATCGTTGACATGCTGGCTGGTGAAATGCTGCCGAGGATTTGCTAAAATTTCGCTGACTCATACGGGGGCAAAAAGTTAACAATCTCTTTGTTGAATTTGTGGTAAAGTCTGAAGAAATCTTTCAACAAGGAGCCTCTCATGGAACAAAAAGCAGGCGCACAGATCGGCAAACGAGCGTTCATTCAGTCGCTCGTTATTTTATTTGTCCTGATGATGGTCGCGGGAATTCTCACCCTCATAATCCCCGCGGGAAGATATACCCGTCTTGAAGTGAATGGACGCGAAACGATAGACCCCGCCTCCTTCCAACTTATTGACCATCCCGATTACCCCATCTGGCGCTGGTTCATTGCACCGTTTGAAGTCCTCGGCAGTTCCAGCGGGTTGACCGTCATCGTCATCATCGTGGTGTTGTTCTTTGCAGGCGGCGCCTTTGCCGTGATGGACAAGACAGGCACCTTGCGCGCCTTCATCGGCAACATCGTACGCCGTTTCAGCGGACGAAAGTACACGCTCCTGTGGATGGTCTCCCTCGCTTTCATGTTCCTTGGCGCAACCCTCGGCACCTTTGAAGAAGTCGTTCTGCTCGTGCCCGTGATGATCGCACTCTCCTATTCCCTCGGTTGGGATGCGCTGGTCGGGCTTGGCATGTCCATCCTCGCCACCAACATGGGTTTCTCAGCCGCCATCTCCAACCCATACACATTGGGAGTTTCTCAACAACTTGCAGGCCTGCCATTATTTTCAGGCGCATGGCTTCGCATCATTATCTTCATAGTCATCTACCTGATATTTGGTTTCTTCCTCTCTGCATACGCCCGCAAAATTGACAAAGACCCCAAGGCATCCCTTGTTCATGGCGAAGACAATGCCGAGCGTGAAAAGTACAAACAAAGCAATTCTGTAGACGCCGCTCTCATCACGGAAGACCCAAAACAAAACCGCGCGCTGGCATTCTTTGGATACTTCCTCATCTTCATCTTTGTAGTCATGCTCATGGGGCCATTCGTACCCGCCGTTTCAGATTACTCGCTGCCCATTGTCGGCATCCTCTTCCTCATCGGCGGGTTGGGTGCGGGCTTTCTTTCTGGAGCAGGTGGAAAAACCGTTTGGCAGGGACTGGTCGAAGGTTGGGGCGGGCTCGCTCCGTCCGTACCGCTCATCCTGATGGCCGCAAGCATCCGCTTCATCATTGACAGCGGCGGCGTCACTGACACCATCCTGCATGCAGCTGCAGACCCGTTCCAAAAACTTGGCGCATTCCCCGCCGCGCTTGTCATCTATGCACTCGCGCTTGGCATTGAGTTCTTCATCGCATCAGGTTCCGCCAAAGCCTTCCTGATGATGCCCATCGTGCTACCCCTCGCCGACCTGATCGGCGTCACACGCCAGACCGCCGTCCTCGCCTATATCTTCGGCGATGGCTTCTCCAACCTCGCCTACCCCACCAACCCCGTCCTGCTCATCAGCCTCGGCCTCACCGTCGTCAGTTATCCCAAATGGCTTCGCTGGACAGCCAAACTCTGGCTGTGGGTCATTATTGCAACAGTCGCATTTTTAGGGATCGCTGTGGCGGTCAGATTTGGACCTTTCTAATGGACATCGCCTTCCCCGAATCGTACGAAGCCTCCCGCGCACGCTTCATTCATGACGTTGAATTGCTGCGCCCCCAATGGGCAGAAACTCGTCTGGAAACGTATCCGCTAAAAACCGACCCCTCCCTCAGCATCGACTACGCCTGGGCAGTGCCGCACAAAAAAGAGAATCTCGTCATCATCTCCACCGCCGAACACGGCATCGAAGGGTATGTCGGTTCGGCCATGCTGAAAGTTTTCATGGATGAATTCGCGCCTCGCCTCAACCCGGAAAACACGGGGCTGCTTCTCGTCCACGCCATTAATCCATGGGGCATGAAGAACAACCGCAAGGTCAATGAAAACAGCGTGGATCTAAATCGCAATTTCGTTTATGGAAAATTCAACACCGAGATCAACCCTGATTTTAAAGTTCTTAAATACCTGTTCACTCCGCAACGACCTATGCGTTCTTTTTTTACGGAAAGCCTTTCGTTCTGGGGCAGGGTCATTCGCGCCATGGCGACCTCTGGCGTTTCGCGTGTTTCCACTGCGGCACTTCTCGGCCAGCATCAAAACCCAAAGGGGTTTTATTATGGAGGGACGCTACATGAGGAAAGCACTCAAGTCCTTATGAACCTGTATCGCAAAGCATTGGAAGAGTATGACACTGTCATCCAGATGGATATTCACACGGGCTATGGGCCGCGCGACCAGATGAGCATCATCATCCCGCCAGTGGACCCTATCTCGTCCAAAGAAGCCGCTGAAGAGTTCAATTATCCCCTCGTGCAAAAGATCAACCCCGAAGAGTTTTATGCCATCAGTGGAGACATGGGAGAATATTATTATCTCCTCCGTAATGAAGAGTTCCCTCTCAAGAAGATGTTTGTCTGCGGATTTGAATTTGGTACCTTTGGCGATTCCCTGCTCGCACGCATCCGCAGTCTGCGCGCCATGATATTTGAAAACCAGCTTAACTGGCATGGCGCCGTGAACGAAGCCTCCGAGCAAGCCATTCGACATGAATTCAATGAATTATATTTCCCCGCCGAACCAAAGTGGCGCGAAAAAGCCCTGTCCGATTGTAGGCAGGCAACAGCGGGAATCCTCTCTGCATTTGGCCTCATCACCGCATAGTGATAAAAGCTCAGAAGAAAACAACCTTCAAACATCTAGTTTGAAGGTTGTTTTCTATAACTACTCAATAACTTCGTTCTTTCTTATTACTTCCGCATACCACTCACCCGAGTCTTTGATGGTGCGCTTTTGGGTTTCGAAATCTGTGTGGACGAGGCCGAAGGGTGTTGAGAAAGCATGTGCCCATTCGAAATTATCCATCAGTGTCCAGACCATGTAGCCGCGAATGTCCACGCCGTCTTGCATGGCGAGGCGGGTTTGGATGAAGTGCTGCTTGAGGTAATCAATGCGGCGCGGGTCGTGGATCTTTCCGTCTGCGCTGATCTCGTCTTTGAAGGCAACGCCGTTTTCGGTGATGTAGATGGGCGGCAGCTTGTATCCATTATTGACCTTGACCAACATGCGCCGCATGGCAGGGGCGCAAACTTCCCAGCCCATTTCGGTATATTCCGAGCCATCTACCTTTTCAATTCTCCCTGCCGCGCTGATGACATTGCGGGAATAGTAATTGATGCCGACAAAGTCCAACTCCTGCGAGATCAAGGCAAGGTCGCCATCATGGATGCGCGGCATGTCCTCCCCAACAAGCTCATACACAGCAGGCGGATAATAGCCTTTGAAGATGGGGTCGAGGAACAAGGTCTCGTTGACATCCCAATATTTATTTGCAGCAGCAACATCTTCGGAGGAGTCTGAGGCGGGTTCTGACATCCACAGGTTGAGTACAATGCCAGCGTCCACTTTTGAATTTACGCCGCAGATGGCTTGCACGCCGAGTCCATGCGCAACATTCAAATGATGTGCTACCTGATACGCCACTCGCTGATCTTTGATGCCGGGCGCATGCTCACCCGTAAGATTACCAATGAAGGCAATAACACTCGGCTCATTGAAGGTCGTCCAAAAACGGACGCGGTCGCCGAGGCGTTTGACCATAATGGCGGCGTAATCAGCAAAGGCATGGACTGTGCTGCGATTTTCCCAGCCGCCTTCATCTTGAAGAGTCTGAGGCAAGTCCCAGTGATAGAGAGTCAGGAGCGGCTCAATGTTGGCGGCGCACATCAAATCGACAAGACGGTCGTAGAAATCCAAACCTCTGGTGTTGACTTGTCCACGGCCGGTTGGGAGGATGCGCGTCCATGCCGTGGAGAAGCGATAGGCTTTGAGGCCAAGTTTGCGCATGAGCGCGAAATCTTCTTCGTAGCGGTGATAGTGGTCGCAGGTGACATCACCAACTTCTGCGTTGTGAATTTTCCCCGGTGTATGGCTGAAACGATCCCAAATGGATTCGCCTTTGCCGTCTTCATTCCACGCGCCTTCAACTTGATACGCAGCAGACGCCGCACCCCACAGAAAGTTGTGAGGGAATTTATAGCTTGTCATATCCATACTCCGTTTTCCAAAAAGCAGAAGGCGGAAGGCCTCGCGCTTTCTGCCTTCCGCCTTCTGCTATGAATTCTTTTATCTTTTGAATTTTTTCCCTGTAGCAAGTTCGACGCTCTTATACGCGCCATCGTAGATGCCGATGCTTTTGTTCTTGACGATGCAATCGCAGAACATGGCGAGCAGGTCATCGGCTTCGGTGAGGAGGTCGATGGCTTGCAGAGTTTGCGGGATGGTGCGGGTTTCGACGGTGCTGTCGCCAATCTCTGCGCCGCGGATGGCGCCCCACATTTCATGTCCGCCGACGCGGGCGTTGAAAATTTTGGGAACGGGATAGAAAGCGAGTTCGCTCGGCTTGGTAATCATCACATCCATGACGCGCATGAGATAGTTGGTGGCATAGACTGCGTGGAAGGTGTTGTCGTGCAGGAAGATGTGCAGTCCGTGCGCGGGCTTCTTGCGGATGCTGTCTGTAAATTGTTTGGTGTCTTCCCAAGTGAAGTGGGTGTTGATCAGGTCTTTGTGGTGAGCAAGTTGTTCTTGCAGCCAAGCCCAATTGTCTTTGTGGTCACCGAGGTTGATGAAAAGCGCGATCTGATCTTTCTCGATCATTGGGACAGTGTGCTCGATGATGGCTTTGAAGAGTTCGCGCTGCGCACCTGCGCCACCCATCGTAACGAGGAAGCGACGGGGTTCTTTTGCATTCATGCGCGTGACGCGATCTGCACAATCGACTTCGATGTTCTCAACGAGTTCATGGTCAACGTGATGACCGGTGAAAAAGAGCGCGTTCTGCGGGACTGGCTTGAGGACTTTGCCTTTGTCGTCAAATCCGCGCATGGCACGGAAACCGTAATAGCCCGATGGAGATTGAACGGCGTGCTTTGCGCCTTCGGTGAGTTGGAACGCCATCGGCCAGTTGTCGAACATCATATCCACCACGTTGGTCATGCCGCCCGCAACCGCGCCCATCGCTGTCCACATGTGTGAGGTGAGTGTGGGCATGTCCGATGGAAGCGCACCGTAAAGATTATTGAACAGTTCGCTCATCTTGTAATCTTTGACTTCGGTCTTGAGGAAGCGCCACGGCCAGGTGCTGGTCATGTAATTGAAGAGCGCATCCAACCCAGGGAGAGTTGGTTCGCCCGTGGTGAGAGATTCCCACACGTATTTATCGAACCACGGATAACGCTGTGAGATGCGCGAATATTTGCTGTAATTGGTATTGCACCAGTTGATCACGTCTGTGCTGATGCCGGGGATGCCGAGCAGGTCGAGCCAGTATGGTGTGAAACCCATTGCTTTGGCCGCAGAGACGCCCGCCATGGCGATACGATAATGTCCAAATCCCATGCGGATGGTGCTGACGATAACGCCATTTGTTTTATCCAGCGGCTTTCCATTTCCGTTGCGGACGATGTTCTTCAGCCCAAAGATTTCCGAGCCATACGGATGGTCTTCGACGGTAAGGTTAAATTTCTCATTGGGATCGTAATTGAATTTTTTCGCCAGCATATCCTTCCACTGATCCGCTGCGCGGGTTTGGCGTTCTGTGATGGGGTTGCCATATACCTCGTATCTGCCGTCTTTCTTCTGTAACATGATGCACTTTCTCCTTGAATGTAAAATAATTGCAGGAAAAACTCTACCCTTTAGAGTCTATCTGTTGTATTTTTTAAAACCGCCAGCCATTTGAGGCTGGCGGTGCTACATTATAAACTTTTATTTGCCTCTAATGTCGCTTCCAACAACTTATTTATTAGGGTTTCAATGCCTTCTCCATGAATTGCACAGTAAAGTCCGTCACTGAATCCAGTTCGCAGTCGAGGATGATCGCGTGGGCGGATCTTTCCATCCAATATCTTTCCTTGAGTGCGGATTTGACACCTTGCAAAATAACATCACCAGCCGTTGCATCCACGGTTGTGTCCTTGCTGCCTTGAAAAATAATAACAGGCTGCCGTATCAGCGGCAGGCACTGACGCACGGCGGCCTGCATTTTCAACAATTGGATCGCGCCTTTGAGGGGCAAGCCCGGGTATCCCTGCCACTTGTCGGACGAATCCAAAGAATCGCGCCCCGCTTCAGACATAAACAACGAGCCAGCATATAACTTGATTTTATCGATCGTTGTCATGGTCAATTTGATGGCTGGAGCGTAAAGCAGAACTCCCGCGGCTTCCGGGTGCTGACTGGCAAGCTGCAACGCAATCACCCCGCCCATGGATTCGCCACCGATGAAGACCTGCTGGCAATAAGCTGAAAGTTGTGAGTACGCTTTTTCAGCGCTGTCCACCCAGTCACGCCAGCTGACATGATTCAAATCAGCGGGTTGGGTGCCGTGGCCAGCCAATAGCGGCGCAGCAACGGTATATCCTCTCTCATGCAGACGCTTTGCCAATAAACGCACTTCCGCAGTGGTGGCGGTATATCCGTGGGAAAGTAATACTCCAACTGGACCCGCTTTCCAAAAGAATGGGCCGCCTTCAAGGTGTGGGTTGTGAAGCGCGGGATTCTGCATATCGGTCTCGCTCAGGAATTATCCTTTGACACCACTGCTGGCTACGCTTTCCACAAAGAAGCGTTGACCAAGGATGAAGACGATCAACGGCGGGATGATGGCAATGGCCGCACCCGCAAGAATAAGATTCGGCGTATCGGACGCACGTCCGCGCAACACGTTGAGCGCGAGAGTGAGCACATGATTCTTTTCGTTGCCCACATTGATGATGACCAGCGGCCAGAAGAAGGAATTCCACGCATACAGGAAGGTGAAAGTGGCTTGTGTTGCCAAGGCTGGCACACTGGCAGGGATGAGAATGTTGGTCAATATCTGGAGGCGTGAAGCGCCATCCAGCAACGCGGCTTCTTCAATTTCCTTGGGGAAGGTGATGAAATGTTGGCGCATAAGGAAGGTACCATACGCGGAAAATATCCACGGGATGATGAGGGCCGCGAGGCGGTTCGTCCAACCGATGAGCACCATGAGCTGATACAAGGGAACGATGAGCATTACGAAGGGGATCATGATCGTACCGAGATAAAAGACGAAGACCGTATCACGACCGGGGAATTTCAAACGCGCGAAGGCATACCCACCGACAACTGAAGTAACCAACTGCCCCGCCACAACAAGAATGGTGACCAGCGCAGTATTGGTAAGCGCGCGGGCCATGTTGTTCAACTCAATGACTTCTTTGTAATTCTCCGGATGCCCGCCCAGTGATTCCACCGGCTCACTCAAACGGACATTCTGGAATATCTTATTTTCAGGGTTCTTCGGGTCAATGAACTCACCCACCGTCGTCTGGCTGATAAGGATCATCGGGATGATCTGACCATCCACATCCACATCGAAGAGTTTTTCCTGCTTTCCGTTCACTTCCACTTTTTGCGGGTTCGTCGCTCCGCCGGTCGGTTTCACCTCTGTGAGATAGCGCTCGACGGTGGCTGTAAGATCTTCAACAGGCGCATATGTGCCAACTTTGATATTGCTTTGCGCAAGTGCATATTCCTTTTGCACGCCGTCCACATCCACATAATAGAGCGGAAGGGGCTCATCGTAACTGTCCACTGTAACGGTGACGGGATTGCGGGGCAGCATGCGCGGCGGATAGCGAAACGTATCCGAGGGAATCTTGAAGGATGTGGCAAGCATATACGCGAACGGGAAGATCATCACCAATGCAAAAAAGGTGAGCACGAAATAGATGGCGAACTTATTCAGGAACTGTAGAAAACGATAGGATTGAATTTTCATGTCTGCTCCTGTTTAGCTTTCGTAAATGCTCGACTGGCGCTGTTTTTGGAACTGAACCAGCGTAAGGCCAAAGATGACGATGAATAAAACCCAGGCGATCGCAGAGGCATAGCCCTGTTGGAAATTCTGAAAACCGCTTCGATACAGATACAGCACCAATGTGATGGTGGAGTTGTTCGGTCCCTCCGCCGGGTTCATTAGGATGAATACCTGCTCGAAGACCTGCATGGCTTGAATGGTGGTGGTGGACACGACATAAAAAGTCGTTGGGGCAAGCATGGGCAGGGTGATGCTCCAGAACTTGTCCCATGCGCCCGCGCCGTCCACGGTGGCAGCTTCGTACAATTCACCGGGAATGTTCTGCAAACCTGCAAGGAAAAGCACGGTGTTGAATCCCATGGTCTGCCAGGCGGCGATGATGATGATGGAAAGCAGGGCTGTCTTTTCATCTGAAACCCATTGGATCTTCGGGTCAACGACAGCCAGATGGAATAGGTTGTTCCAAAATTCAACTCCCACCGTGATGAAGTAGTTGATATACCCCACTGTGGCATTGTACAACCACTGCCAGACGAGAGAAATACCGACGACCGCGGCGATGCTCGGCATGAAGTAGATCGCGCGGTAAAACTTCATACCGGGGAGTTTGCTGTTCAAGACATTTGACAATACTAAAGCGGGGACAACACTCAAAGGAACAGCGAACAGCACAAAGGTCAGCGTGTTGCGAAGCGCGAGCCAGAAAAATTTATCGGCGGCGGCAAATAAAATCCCGCCGTTCCCGATGATGAAGCGGCCGACTTCGTCGTAGATCTTAATATCCACGACTTCACGGGCAAATTGATCGGGCGAGGAAAGCCATGCAAAACGGACATTGAGGATCTTGGCGTAATTGGCAAAGCCAACCCAGTTGGGCGTGTTGAAGGCGTCTGAATCTGTGAAGGAGAAATAAAAGGAGAGAATGAGCGGACCAGCGAAGAAGATGAGGAAACCCAGCAGGTTCGGGGAAAGGAAAAGCCATCCATTGATTACCTGCTCATGATCGGTCTTGGCATGCAGAGCCTGGGATGTGCTGTCGCGCATCATCGACCAGATGGATGCTCCAAAGATCAGAACCCCGGCCACTGACGCGATCCCCATCGGCTGGGCGAGCTTGCCGAGAAAATAGATGATGCCCTTGATGGCATCCACTTGCAAAAGGAAAATAGCAAAGCCTGCCAGCATAACCCAGCGGCCAACTGTTTTTAAACTATTTTCTGAAGTCTTCTTTTTCTGTGGGGCATATTCATCCATGATGCTCAGGAAATAGCCAACGATGGTAATGCCCAAATAGGGAATGCCTTTTGGAAAGGTCTCAGCGAGAGCGTCGATGCCAATGAAGGCTTCGCCTGTGTTCAAGGCGAGCACGGCACAGGCCACAAACGCAAGGTAATCCAATACCAATGAGATCATTCTGCCGCTGTGAGCACGGCGAGAGATGTGAACCGCTCCCACGATGCTGAAAACAGACGCCACAGACAGCGCAACGGAGATCAATATCTTTTGCCAAAGGGCGGTTTCTGTTAAACCACCTGTCCAGATATAGATCACCCCGGCCGCAGCCAACAGGGCAAATAAGATGCGCCAGAAAAAATGGATGCGCAAAACGAGGTTCGTCTTCGGGTCTACCTGTGAATAAGCGGTCATAGTTCACATCTCCACGGATCGAGCCTGTCAGGATGGGTAATACAAAAAAATCACGAAATCACAAATGTCTTTGTAGCTTGGGGATTTTTTTCTATTTCAAAAAGGAGGGGCAGGCAAAGTATATTGCCTGCCCCTTGATTCATCTTACAAGTTACGGGTTGAAGACTTTGTTGGCTTCGTCGCAGATGGTTGCGCCGAAATCGTCAACAGTGGTTGCACCAGTCAAAACACCCTGGATGGCCGGACCCATGATCTTGTCATATTCAGGCCAGGAACCAGCCCACAACGGACCTTCAGCGGTCGGATTCGCAGCGGGAGCGATACCATCAAGGAAGGCTTGGTTGTTAGCAGGAGGCGTGAAAGTGAGGAAGGCATCGAGAGCTTCCTGGCTTACGCGGCTGGGGATGTTTGCACCGAGAGCGGAGATCTTGCCCTGGGTTTCAGCAGTGGTGAGGGCTTGAACGAGTTTCCAGGCTTCTTCAGGATGTTCGGTGTTGGCGTTGACTACATAGGCGCCCCAGAACAGCCAGTTACCAGCGGTTCCCTGAGGACCATTGGGAAGTTGAACAACATCCCAGTTGAAGTCCACGGTGCGGACGCCGGGGGTAGCCCAGCGGCCATTCTGGAACATGGCAACTTTGCCAGCGCGGAAAGTCGGTTCAGGATCTTCGCCATACGGAGTGGCTACATCGTAATCCTGATAGAGGGAGCGCTGGAAATCGAGGCCAGCGAGAGATTCGGGAGTGTTGAGAGCGCAAGCAGTGCGGTCAGCATTGAAGAAACCGCCACCGGAAGCATTCAACCAAACTCCGTACGGACCCCACCAGGCGCTGGCGCCATAACCATAGGTGTCGGAGCTGAGAGCGCGAGTCTTCTGAGCTACATCGAGGAATGCGTTCCAATCCCATTTGCCTTCTTTGGCAAGTTCACGAGGATCGGGAGCGCCGGCTTCGTTGATCAAGTCCATGTTCAGGTAAAGAGCGAATGTGGACACATCGCGGGGAATGCCCCACAAAGCACCGGAGTCAGCGCCAGAGGCGTTGGTTTCGGGGTTGTAGGTCAGGTGGTACATGGGGCCAGCATAGAAATTGTCAACGCTAAAGTCAGGAGTGGCAGCAGCAAGATCGGAGACGTTCAAGATCAAACCGCGGGTGGCGAAATCGGCAACATCGGTTCCGGGGATCCAGAACACATCGGGAGCGGTGCCAGCTGCAATTTCAGCCTTCAACTGATCTTGATAGTTCGCGCCTTCAGAACCACCGGGTTCGTAGGTGAGGCTGATACCATCGAGGGAGGCATCCAAATCAGTGCTGATCTTGCTATAGACATCGATTTCTTCCTGATTGTCAGGGCGGGTGCGCCAGCGGATGGCAACATCGGCGGCAGCGGGGGCCTCGGTAACGACAGGGGCTTCGGTTGCGGCAGCGGGAGCTTCAGTTGCCGCAGCAGGTGCTTCAGTAGCGGCTCCGCCACCACAAGCAGTCAAAACAAATGACGCGATCACAAGAAGGCCGACGACCTTCAACAACAAACTGTTCTTCATGTATTCTTCTCCTTGAATAGTTAAGAGCGATAGTTATGCAAAATACTTTTTCAAACGTTTATGAGATTCGAACTAGGAACCACCTCCTTTATCAGAGGTTGAATTACGTACTACCAACTGTGCCGATAATTTCAGTTCGCGCACTGCCGGGGTCTTCTTTTGGATGATCTCCAACAACATGCGGGTGGCTTCCTGCCCGATGAGCGGCATATCTTGCTGCATGGTGGTAAGAGGAGGATCGAAGTAGGAAGACAGCGGCATATCGTCCACACCGATGACCGCCAATTGTGAAGGGACTTTCAAGCTCACGTCACGCGCTGCACGCAGCACACCCATTGCCATGCGGTCATTTTGGGCAAACACTGCGGTTGGTACATTTCCACTTTCAACAAAGGAAAGCAAAGCTCGTTGACCGGACGAAGCCGACCAATCCCCCTCTAGCACTTTGGATTCATCGTAGGCAATTCCAGCTTCCTGCAAAGCGCGGCGGTATCCCTCCGCGCGATCCTGTGAACAATCCTCTTCCATTGGGCCAGTCACCAAGGCGATGTTCGTGTGACCCAGTGAGATCAAATGACGAGTGGCTTCATATGCAACCTTTTCATCATCTAAAGAAACGGAGCAGATTTCCTTTTCATGCGAACGCGCACCCACGAACACCACCGGGAAATTTTCAGGAAGATGTTGAAACCGTTCATCGGAATATGGATTGATCACGATTAACCCATCCACACGGCGATGCCCGACCAATTCGTCCACAAGCGCCTGAAAAGCTTTCGGGTCTGCAGCCGAAGAAGACAGCATGAAATACTCATGCTGTCTGGCTTCCACTTCAGCGCCTTCGATAACGCTTGCAAAGGTGTAATCTGTTAAATTGGGGGAAATACAAGCCAGCGTGTGAGTCTGGCCGCGAGCCATCGAGCGTGCGATCGCGTTCGGGCGATATCCCATCTGTTCGATGGCCGCCTCCACAATTGCTCGTGTTTCAGGCAAAACATCCGCACTTCCATTGATCACGCGTGAAACCGTCTGGTGAGAAACACCGGCCAGCCGAGCGACATCACGAAGAGTTGGGTGGGTAGTAGACATTTCTTGGGTGAGGGAGATATAATGTTACCGTTCACATGAGCGGTAACATTAGTTTACAAGAACGATTATGCTTTGTCAAGAGGCAATTTTCAAAATGATTAAAATCACTGAAAACCAGAGCAAAATTCAAGTCTCCTCCCCCGCTTACATTTGGGAATGGGATGCTAAGACAGATATTTTCAATTTGTACGACTCGCAGCAACGGCTCATCTCACGCGCGAAACACAAGCCGCTCATTGTCGGGGCGGAAATATTTCTCGACTCACAGACCAGTTATCAGATTAAGAATGACCGCATTTCCATCATCTACCAAGCGACAAAAAACGCATCTCGCTTAACTGTGAGTTGGTCCTTTCAAATGGACTTTATCTCCCTCGAACCGCTCCTGCTCGAATCCGCTGTGGATAGTGACATTGCACAAATCATCTACTTCCCCGAAACGGACGGCGGCGCGTACAAGCCTTCGATGTACAGCCATTACGTGGTGGTGCCTGGCTTGTGCATGAGCACATCCATCAACCCCGTGGTGGATTTGCATTCGCGGCTTTCGGTGACGACGGTGCTCGGCTCTGGCGCGATGCGCGGACCTGGTCTCACGCAGCAATGGGGATTGCCCGCGCATTATTTTTGCACCTTCAACACATCAGACAAATGGAATGCCATCGGCGCGAAGGCATTGCAATCGGGCGCGGCATGTTGGGGACTCGCCGAATTGCCGCAAGGTGATTTCCGTTTGGAGATTCGCGAAATTGGAATCAGCCCTGTGTTGAATCTGCGCAGCGACATTTGGAAGCACAAGCCAAATAAACTTGGCTTTTCGTTTTTGATTGAGTTCGGCGAAAATTATCACGAAGCCATTCGCAGTTATTACAAAATCCTTCAACGTGAAAAAATCATCGCACCAAAAAATATTTCGCAAAGGAAAAAAGATGTGATGCTCGCGCCGCAATTCAACACATGGGGAGTTGAATCATCCAAGGCGATGAATTCCGAAGAGTTGACCGAAGAAATCGTTCGAGACATTTTCAACAAACTTCAAAGCTCTGGAATGAAGGCTCGCACGTTTGTGATTGACGACAAATGGGAAGGTCAACACGGCGAGCTGAAACACGACACCGAACGCTTCCCTCATTTTGACAATTTATTGGATAATATTCGCAAGCAGGGATATTTCATCGGTTTGTGGGCGGCGTTCCTGCGCTGTCAAAACCCCGCCGCTCTCGGCTTGGACGAATCCCATCTCCTGCAAACGCCTACAGGCAAACCACTCTGGCTCGAGCATCAAAACTCCCGTTACGGCATCTTCGATGTCACGCAGCCCATCGTCCAAAAAGTTTTGAGCGAACGCGCTAAAGAGTTTGTCCGCCATTACAAACCTGACCTCATCAAATTTGACTTCGGCTACGAACTGCCCTCGCTCGACATCGCCGCCCCTGCCGACATGACCTTTGCAGGCGAACGCCTGCTCCAAAAAGGTTTGGATGTTGTGATTGGCGCAATGAAAGAAGAAAACCCAGACCTCGTCATCATGTACTACGGTCTCTCACCGCTGTTGATTGAGCATTACGATTTACACAGCCCCGACGACCTCGTTTATTGCATTGGCGACTATGACCTCGAAACCAATCGCCGCGTCTTTTTCAGCAGTTTGTGCGGCGAATTGGGAATGCCCACCTACAGTTCCTCAGGCTACGAGTGGGAATCCGCACCCGATATTTGGTTCGACACCATCGCTTCAGGCACGCTCGGTTCTCTGCATTGTTTTGACGGCGATGAAAGCGGCGGCTTGCCCACAGATGAAGTCATTGCGAAATTCAACGGCCTCGCTGCAATCACGCGCAAGCAAGTTGTTTTCCAGACGTATCCTGTCGGCGTAAAATGGCAGGGCGGTCTGCGTGCTGGCTTCTCCCCTTCGTGGGAGCGCATCGAAAACGACAAGACCGTCCTCCTTGCACTCCGCACCCATCACCTCGATGGAAAGCCCGCGCCGAAACATTACAAAGATATCCTTCACACCGACGTCATGCTGGTCATCGCATCCCTGACCGATGATGGCATTTCAGAATCTACTCACCTCGGCCTCGTCCCATTTGAGGATGGGGGTTGTACAATCAGACATGCTCCGCTTCACAACAGCGCAACCATCATCGAGCATTATTTCAGCGGGCACGCAACGAAAACAAAAACTGCCTGTTCCAACAGCCGAATAGAAATCAAGCTCCAACAAACCCAAAACCAAGAAATCCTTGAATGGATGGAAATCATTTTTGAGAAGGAATAAACCATGTTGAATAATCCACACCGCCGCTATAATGCCCTCACGGGCGAATGGGTGCTCGTCTCGCCGCACCGTGCCAAACGTCCCTGGCTTGGGCAAGTCGAAAAACTTTCCCCCGAAACCCTCTCCACCTACGACCCCACCTGCTACCTCTGTCCGCGCAACGAACGCGCTGGCGGCGTTTCCAATTCGGATTATGCTGGCACCTACGTCTTCAATAATGACTTTGCATCCCTGCTGCCAGATGCCCCAGAAGATGATGCTTCCGCCTCATCCCACCCGTTGCTTGTCTCTTCTCCCGAGCAGGGTCAATGTCTGGTAGTTTGCTTCTCCCCCCGCCACGACCTGACATTGCCCGAACTCGAATTGCCTGCCATCGAAAATGTCCTCAACACCTGGACAAATGAATCCGCAAAACTCGCAGAGTTGGATTACATCAAATATGTGCAGGTCTTTGAAAACAAAGGTGCAATGATGGGCTGTTCCAATCCGCACCCGCACAGCCAGCTTTGGTCACAGTCTCAACTGCCGAATGAAATTGTCAAAGAGCTTGCAACGCAAACGGAATACTTCAAGAAGAATAACAGTCCATTGCTGGTGGATTACATAAAAGAAGAACACAAGCAAAAAGACCGCATCTTATTCTCCAACGACCATTTCACAGCGTTGGTCCCTTTTTGGGCGGTGTGGCCGTTCGAGGTGCTTGTGAGCGCGCATCGCGCATCCGCTTCGTTGAAGGAATTGTCAGCAGTGGAAATCTCTGCATTGGCTGAAGTCTTCAAACAGGTCACGACAAGATACGACAATTTGTTTGAGATTTCATTCCCCTATTCAATGGGATTCCATCAGGCCCCCGCCGATGGACAGCCGCATCCCGAATGGACTCTGCACGCGCATTTTTATCCGCCATTGCTGCGCTCGGCCACCGTCCGCAAATTTATGGTCGGCTATGAAATGCTCGCCATGCCGCAACGAGATATCACTCCCGAGGTGGCAACCGAACGACTGCGGTCTCTTTCTGATATTCACTACAAACATCGCAATAAGTAAATATATTTAATTTCAGCCACTCCTGAGTTAATCAAGAGTGGCTTTTTTGATTCCTCTTTACGAATGAAGTGAAAATTTCCTCTTGACTCTGTTTATCATTTTTGATATTATGTTATCGATAACATGTTATCGATAACATTACCCAAAAGGATAATCGTTTGATCCCGACTGAGCATAGGAAACGCATCACCATTAAAGATGTAGCACATGCAGCTGGGGTGTCTACACAAACTGTGTCGCGGGTGATGAATAAGTTTTCCTATGTTTCAGAGGAAACCCGTCAGCGTGTTGAAGCGGTCGTAGATGAACTTGGCTACCGCCCCAGCACTCTGGCACGCAGTCTAATTCAACAGCGAAGTTATACTTTGGGGGTCGTCACTTTTGGCTTGAAATATATTGGACCATCACGGACGCTCGGTGGAGTGGCCGATAAAGCGGATGAACTCGGTTATATGCTCTTGATGAAAGAACTTGATAATTTTGATATCAATATCATAGACGATGTGATCGATTCCCTTCTCGCCCGCCAGGTGGATGGCATTATCTGGGTAGCCCCAGAGATCGGTGACAACCATTCCTGGCTTGATGAACGCCTGGAAAAAATTCCAGTACCCGTGCTCTTTCTGGCAATGCAGCCACGTGATGGAATTTCAAGCATTGCCACAGATAATTATCAAGGCGGCGTCCTTGCTGTCCAGCATCTTCTGGATTGCGGACGAAAAAGAATTGGACACATCTCAGGTCCAATGAGTTGGTGGGAAGCAGACGAACGTAAGCGTGGCTGGCGTGAAACGCTTACAAAGGCAGGGCTGGATGCGCCCGAAAGTCATTGCACAGAAGGGAATTGGTCATCAGCCAGCGGTGAATTGGCATTTATTCAGCTTCTCGAGTCTTTCCCTGACATGGACGCAGTCTTTGTTGCCAATGATCAGATGTCGTTGGGAGTTTTAGGCGAGGCCCATCGCCAAAACATCAAAATTCCAGAGCAGTTAGCCGTCATCGGCTTTGATAACCTTCCAGAATCCGCTTATTTTTATCCCTCTTTAACAACAATTTCCCAGGACCTCCAAATGCTTGGCGAACGGTCCGTACAATATATCGTTGAAATGATACAGGCGCGGCAGGGGAATCAATCTGTCATTGCACAATCAAGGTTCATACAACCGACCCTGATTGTTCGTGAAAGCACGAAGCGGGCTTGAGTTATTTTCATCCCGTCCTTTCATTTGTATATCCTGACGAAACGTAGACGGAAGGAGGTGAGTCGAAAGGGAAGCAGAAAGTGTTTGGTACGAAGGAAGCGCACACGGGTCAATTGGCGTGTGATGTGCGCACTCCCAGAAGAGACAATTGAATATTTTTAACAAAAGTCTCTGCCAAGTCAGTACGCCAATATAACATCCTACATATTTAATCAAGGAGAAGAAATGTCTAAGAATTTGATTTACAAGCTTTTGGCAGTCGTAATGCTGGCCAGCCTCATCCTTTCAGCCTGCGGCTCCGGCGCAAGCACCAGCGACAAGAAAATGGTCGGCATTTCCATGCCCACAAAGACCTCCACCCGCTGGATCTCCGATGGTGAGAGCATGGTCAAGTCCTTCCAGGATCTTGGCTACGATACCGATCTCCAGTTCGCTGACAATGATATCCCCAACCAGATCGCCCAGATCGAAAACATGGTCACCAAGGGTGCTGATGTGCTCGTGATCGCAGCGATCGACGGTTCAACCCTCTCCGACGTGCTTGGCAAGGCGAAGGAAGCTGGCGTTCTCGTAATCGCTTATGACCGCTTGATCTCCAAGACCGAAAATGTTGATTACTATGCCACATTCGACAACTTTGGCGTCGGTGTTATTCAGGGCTCCCAGCTTCTCGAAGGACTCGGCTTGAAGGCCGGTGAAGCAGCCCCCGCTGGCGTTGGACCTTTCAACATCGAGCTGTTCGGCGGCTCCCCCGATGACACCAATGCCTTCTACTTCTATGATGGCGCCATGTCTGTTCTCCAACCCTTCATTGACGCTGGCACGCTCGTTGTTCAGTCCGGCCAGATGGGCATGGATGTTGTTGGTACCCTCCGCTGGGACGGCGCTGTTGCTCAATCCCGCATGGAGAACATCCTGAGCGCCAACTACACCGACAAGCGTGTTGATGGCGTCCTCGCTCCGTACGATGGTCTTTCCCGCGGTATCATCGCTGCTCTGCGCGGCGTTGGTTATGGCACAGCCGATCAGCCTTGGCCCGTCATCACCGGTCAGGATGCAGAAGTTGCTTCCGTCAAAGCCATGATCGCCGGCGAACAGAAGTACACCGTCTTCAAAGACACCCGCGAACTCGCTGCCCAGACCGCCAAGATGGTGGACCAGGCTCTTAAGGGCGAGACCGTTGACGTCAATGACACCAAGACCTATGACAACGGCGTGAAGGTTGTTCCTTCCTACCTGTTGACCCCCTACAGCGTTGACATCAACAACTATCAGAAGCTCCTCGTTGATAGCGGCTACATCAAGGCTGAAGATCTGAAGTAAGATGTTTTTCAATTGGTGTGTGAGGCATGCGCCTCACACACCAATTCCTTATGAAGTGGAATCATCAAAATAATATTATTTAAGGATAGAAACCATGTCTGAAGTCATCCTCGAAATGCGGAACATTACAAAAACGTTTCCTGGCGTAAAAGCACTCGATAACGTTAGTTTTAGTGTCCAGCGTGGTGAGATCCACGCCTTGGTAGGGGAGAACGGGGCGGGAAAATCCACCTTAATGAAGGTCTTGAGCGGTGTCTATCCCCATGGTACATATGAAGGGGACATCTATTTTGAAGGCAAAGAATGCAGGTTTCAAGATATCAGCCAGTCGGAAGAAGTTGGTCTGGTTATTATTCATCAGGAACTGGCGCTTATTCCATATCTATCCATTACCGAAAACCTGTTTTTAGGAAACGAACGCGCAAACAAGGGAATTATTAACTGGAATGTTTCCATCTCCAGAGCAAAAGAATTACTCAAAAAGGTGGGATTACATGAACCTCCAAATACTTTAATTACAAACATGGGTGTTGGCAAACAGCAGCTGGTGGAAATCGCCAAAGCGCTGGCAAAAGAAGTCAAGCTACTCATTCTGGACGAGCCGACAGCCTCTCTCAATGAAACTGACAGCGAAAAACTGCTTGAATTATTACTGCAATTCAAATCTCAAGGTATTGCATCAATTCTGATCTCCCATAAACTGAGTGAAGTATCCAAAGTGGCAGACTCGATCACCATCCTCCGCGATGGCGCAACGATCGAAACCCTCGATACTCACAAGGATGCAATCACCGAAAACCGCATCATTCGAGGCATGGTCGGACGTGACCTTACGCACCGTTTCCCACCTCGCGAATCACAGATCGGTGAGGTGATATTCGAAGTGAAAGACTGGAACGCATATCACCCCCTCCATCAGGACCGCAAGGTAAGCGATAATGTAAACATTCACGTCCGCAAGGGCGAAGTGGTCGGGATTGCCGGTTTGATGGGAGCAGGGCGAACCGAACTTGCAATGAGCATTTTTGGCGGTGCATACGGGACACATATCAATGGCAAGGCATACAAACAAGGAAAAGAGATCGATATCAGTACCATTAATAAGGCAATTGCCAATGGTATTGCATATGCAACCGAAGACCGCAAGGCATATGGCTTGATCCTGATCGAACAGATCAAAGATAATATCACCCTTGCCAATCTGGAAGCGATCTCCTCCTCGGGCGTGATCAATGAGCCCCAAGAATTGACAGTTACCCGCGAATATCGCGACAAGCTGAACATCAAATGCTCCAGCATTCTTCAGCTTGCTCTCAATCTTTCAGGCGGCAACCAGCAAAAAGTCGTTCTTAGCAAATGGTTATTTTCGAACCCGGATATCCTGATCCTTGATGAACCCACACGCGGCATTGACGTGGGCGCCAAGTACGAGATCTACACAATTATCAATCGTCTGGCAAGTGAAGGCAAAGGGATCATTATGATCTCCTCCGAATTACCGGAGATCCTTGGTGTATGCGACCGTATTTATGTAATGCGTGAAGGTAAAATCGTTGGTGAAATGCCCGCCAAGGATGCGTCGCAGGAAATTGTAATGAAGCACATCATGTTTGAACAAGAGGCTATTGAACAATGAAAACCCTGTCTAACCTTTTCAAGAATAATATTCGCGAATATGGTATGTTGATCGCGTTGATCGTGATCATGATCTTCTTCTACTTCATGACCAACGGCATCCTGATGAAGCCGGTTAACATCACCAATCTTGTTCTGCAGAACAGCTACGTCATCATCATGGCGTTGGGTATGTTGCTGATCATCGTCTCTGGTTGGATCGACCTGTCGGTCGGATCTGTTGCAGCCTTCGTAGGCTCGATCGCGGGCGTGATGATCGTCAAATGGGACTTGAACTGGGTCCTCGTGATGGGGATTTGTCTCACAGTCGGCGGGTTGATCGGTGCCTGGCATGGATATTGGGTAGCGTATCTTAAGATCCCTGCATTCATTGTGACTCTGGCAGGCATGTTAATCTTCCGTGGTCTGACACTGGTCATGGTCCGCGGTGAAGCGATCGGTCCTTTCCCTGTTGGGTTCCAAAAAATCAGTGCAGGTTTCATCCCTGACTTCTTCCACATGGAAGGATTTCACCTCACAACGATCATTATCGGAATTATCGTTTGTGTTTTGCTCATCCTCTCTGACTTGCGCACCCGCGGGAATCAGCAGAAATACGGCTTTGAAGTCACGCCGCTTTCATTCTTTATTTCCAAACAAGTTCTCCTTTCCGCAGCGGTCATGGGTTTCTGCTATTTGATGGCTTCCTACAAGGGCATCCCCAACCTGCTCGTAATCATGTTCCCGTTGGTTGCGTCCTACTCCTTCCTGACCAACCAAACTGTCATTGGACGCCGCATCTATGCTCTTGGCGGCAATGAAAAAGCAGCTCGTCTTTCGGGCGTCAACACACAAAGATTGTTATTCCTTACCTTCGTCAACATGGGTGTTCTTGCAGCGTTGGCGGGAATGGTGGTTGCTTCCCGCCTGAACAGTTCCACACCGAACGCAGGCGAAGGCTTTGAACTTGACGTAATCGCCGCGTGCTTCATCGGCGGCGCCTCTGCAAGCGGTGGTATTGGTACGGTCATTGGCGCCGTGGTGGGAGCCTTCCTCGTCGGCGTTTTGAACAACGGTATGTCCATTCTCGGCGTAGGCATTGACTGGCAAAAAGTTGTTAAAGGCATGGTACTTCTTTTGGCCGTGCTGTTCGATGTGTACAACAAAAACAAGAGCTCATAATAATTAGTTTGCCTGACGAGAGCAGTTGTGTAACTGCTCTCGTCCTCAAAAAAGACCTCATCGTTATATCTAAAATTTTCCAAAATCAATATATTTTTGCTCTAGTTAAAGCGAATTGGGTTTTCGTAGATATGGTATTGCCGAAGGATGTGACATGGAAGACATATTAAATACTTTATTGCAACAAGAGCAGGAAATTCAGTTCACAAAATTCAACGAATCGACCGCCTGGCAGCTTGGTGCCCAAATGGTGGAACGCGCCATGCGTGACAACCTCCCCATCACCATCGACATTACACGCGGGCAGCACCAACTCTTCCACGCCAGCCTGCCAGGTACCGCCGCGGACAATGATGAGTGGGTCAAGCGCAAGGTGCGGCTGGTGAACCGCTTCGGTCACAGTTCATTTTACATGGGGCAATTGCTCAAGCACAAAGGCAAAACAATCGAACAGTCTTATCTCATTTCTGAAAGTGAATTCGCCGCGCATGGCGGCTGCTTCCCCATTATCGTAAAAGGGACAGGCATGGTTGGGACGATCACTGTCTCTGGCTTGCCACAGGAAGAAGACCACAAATTAGTAGTTGAATCAATCCGTGCGTTTTTAGCCAAGGAGAAATGACATGAGTTTGAATCCAGTAATTGATATGTTGGGTCGTCGGTTAAAGCTCGCCGTCATCGGCGGTGGGACGGGGTCGTTCATCGGAGCCATGCATCGACAATCGGCGCGGCGCGATGACCGCTATCAGATTGTGACAGGCATCTTTTCGTCAGACCAAGCCAAATCAAAGAAAGATGCGTTGGAACTTGGCATCGAGTCAGACCGCATCTATCCTGATGTCAAAGCACTACTCGATGGCGAAGCATCCAGAAAAGATGGCATTGACGCGGTTGCCATCATGACGCCGAACGACAGCCATTTTGATTATTCGATGTGGGCGCTCGAGCGTAGCATTGATGTGATCTGCGACAAGCCGATGACCAACACACTTGAAGAAGCCGAAGCTTTGCACAAAAAAGTGCAGGAGACGGGCTTGGTCTTTTGCCTCACGCACAATTACACGGGTTACCCGATGGTGCGGCAGGCGAAGGCGATGGTGGAAGCGGGCGAACTCGGAACGATCCGACTCGTGCAGGTTGAATATGTGCAAGGCGGCAAAGCGGACGAGACGAAAACTTTTTCGCCCGATAACTGGAAGTTCGACCCCGTGCGCGGCGGACCTTCGCGCGTGATGGGCGACATCGGCACGCACGCGCACAACCTGACGAGATTCATCACAGGCTTGGAAGTAGATGAGGTGGCGGCGGAGATCGGCGCCATCGTGCCGAAGCGCGTCATCCATGACTTTGGCGGGGCAATGCTCCGATTCAACAACGGCGCTCGCGGTAGTTTCTGGGTGACGCAAGCCGCAGCGGGTGTGGAAAATTGTTTGCGCATTCGCGTGAGCGGCACCAAAGGCTCGCTTGAATGGATGCAGGAAATTCCACAGGCGCTCACCTTCAAACCATTAGGCGCACCATCAGAAAATCGCACGCCAAACGGACCGGGCACATTGCCACTCTCTGCGCGTTGCACTCGTTTGGTTGCGGGACATCCCGAAGGTTTCCCCGATGGCTTTGCAAATATTTATTCCGATGCCGCCGAAGCGATTGCTGCCCGCCGTGCAGGCAAAAAAGCAGACCCGCTCGCGCTCTACTTCCCCAACTCCTTTGATGGGCTGATGGGCGTGCGTTTTGTGGATAGTGTCATTGCGTCCAGCGAAGCGAATGGACAATGGACGAAATGCTGAGGAAGAGCGACGATAGACCGCGGACGATAGACGACAGACAATGGTCCATGGTCTATCGTCCATCGTCTAACTATGGAGGCGGATGAACATGTCGAACAACAACATCATCCTCATCACTGGCGCGACAGGCAAAGTGGGAAAAACTTTCATCAATCGCCTGTTGAATGATTCACGTTTCAACTCGTTCACGGTTCGCGCCTTGTGCCATAACCGCGAGCTTCCTCCCCACCCACGCATTCAAAACATCCACGGCTCCATCGAACATCGTGACCTCGTCGAAAAAGCGATGGACGGCGTGACGCATGTTTTGCATCTCGCAACTGTCAAAGAGACGCCTGAGCAAATTATGGATGTGGCGGTCAAAGGTCTCTTCTGGTTGCTCGAAGCCTGCCGCACCAGCCCCACCTTCAAGCAGTTCATCATGGTCGGCGGCGATGCGGGCATGGGGCATTTCGTTTATCCGCATCCTATCCCCGTCACTGAAACGCAAAAACATTCCGCCTACCCCGGCTGTTACGCGCTCTCCAAAGTTCTCGAAGAAGTCATGCTTGAGCAGTATTACATCCAATACGATCTCAATGGCTGCTGTCTGCGCGCGCCGTGGATCATGGAAAAGGATGACTTCAAATATCAACTCTCTTTTGGAGAGGATGTCTTCGG
>Ga0172373_10000653_pt1 | contig 56823 bp, 53 predicted proteins | sample Lak10m_2_FD_114546 | JGI IMG/M metagenome (GOLD analysis project Ga0172373, IMG submission 114546) | Freshwater microbial communities from Kabuno Bay, South-Kivu, Congo - kab_092012_10m | ecosystem: Environmental > Aquatic > Freshwater > Lake | place: Democratic Republic of the Congo... | reverse complement strand
GCCGATCGGGTATATCCCTCCGGCAGAAGCTGAGGCAAACTATTGGCGGCAACACGCCAATCAGGTCCTTGCAATAGCCTGACTTAAACCAAATGGCCTCCTCGAAACCCGGGGCGATTCATTCAGCAAACAGAGGATCCTCATTCTTACGCCGCCATGCTGCGAAAAGCCCGCGATCGCTAAATAGGCAATCGATAACGTATGGGGCGGTTTAGCGGTTCGTGGGGATCGGGGGCTAAACGTGCCGGAGTCGATTTAGTTTTGGATAATTTTCAGGTGGGCTGCTTTATTCATGATTACGGCGGATGTACATGTTTTCATCCAAGAACCACCCTGTGATTCCAGCTGAAAATGCAGCTGCAACTCTTGTCTTTGCGTTGGCCATTTGCTGCCGGCCACGATGAGAAATTTTTAAGAGAGCCAGTAGTTCCCACATCGAAAGATAGTAAGTCTCTGCTGGTAGAAGGGCGAGAAAGATTTCAATCGCTTTGTGCAGCCCTTCTTGAGTATCTAAGTCGCATGATTCCAAGTCTTTAAGTGCTGCGGCGCGGACACTGTTAGGCGGCGACTTCTTCTCTGGCTTCCATTCGCCCGGCATTCTGCCGGCAATAAGCTTCTCTATTGGTCTCGTGCGATTTATCAAATCGACATTCTGATTTAATAGGTCACGTTGAATTTGGGCTTCAAGCTTGAGTGCTTCATATTCAGTCAGCCCCCACTTTACAAGAGATACCCATGAACCCGGTGGATGTCCTTCTTGCAGAATCTTGTAGAGCATTTCCGTATGATCGGGGTGTCGATTAAGCATATTCCATGCTCTCGCATCGACGCCTTTCCCGACATAAAAGGTCACATTCGTAACTGGATGACGATGTAGGTATACGTAGTAGATATTGATGTCCAGCCGTGTCTTGACGTTTTTATCGTTTTCCAAGACCCATTCGAGGGCACGGGTGAGGCGTCCCGGCTGCTCGGCACTTTCACTTTCAATGGCATCAAATGGAGATTGGCGAGACATCGGTTTATCACGCATTAGTGGCGGAAATCTCTAATTGAGCGATTAAAATTGCCAGAGTCAATTTCATTACCTTTGATGATGGCTCTGTGGGCTAAATCAATTGGATGCCAGAAATAGCCGCGCATATGAGCTATAGCTTGCCGTGCCGTTTTAGATTAGCAAGCAAAGCCTTCCGGCTAATTTCAGATTCAGACATACATTGTTCAAACGCAGTCAGATCCTTCTGATCTTCATGAATCATTTGTGTGACCACTTCGTTCCCCAGCGCTGACATTGATGTCTGGCTTTTGGTTGCACGCAGTCGCAGCGCCTCATGAACCTTTGGATCAAAGTAAATATATGATTTTATTGGTTAATTATTTATTAAGGGTTTCCTTCGTACTGACAGGCATCTTGGTATCTGAGCTTTGTGACGTCAAGCCCGGGTCGCGTAAACTCTGAAGCTCAAACAAGACGCCCTAAGGCAAGAACGAAACGTACCGGAGTCGATGTCTGTTTCGAATAATCGGCCAAGAATCATCGGCCATCCTCCGTGCATTCCCATAAACCCACCTACCCCCTCATGAACTCCTCGCCCATCATCTCCACCCTCCGCGTCATCCCCGTCGCCGGCCGCGACGGCATGTTGCTCAACCTGTCGGGCGCACATGCGCCGTTTTTCACGCGCAACCTGCTGATCCTCACCGACAGCGCAGGCCACACCGGTGTCGGTGAAGTGCCCGGCGGCGAAAAAATCCGCCAGACGCTGGAAGAAACCCGCGCGCTGGTCGAGGGGCGGCCGATCGGGCAATTGCAGGCGATCCTCAACGACATTCGCGCGCGCTTCGGCGACCGCGATGTGGGCGGGCGCGGGCAGCAGACCTTCGATCTGCGCACGACCATCCATGTGCTGACGGCGGTGGAGTCGGCGCTGCTCGATTTGCAGGGCCAGCATCTCGGTGTGCCGGTGGCGGCGCTGCTCGGTGAGGGCGTGCAGCGCGAGGCGGTGCAGATGCTGGGTTATCTGTTTTTTGTCGGCGACCGCACCCGCACCGATCTGCCCTATGCCGCTGAGCCCGATGCCGCCGACGACTGGTGCCGGCTGCGCCATGAGGCCGCGATGACGCCGCAGGCGGTGGTGCGGCTCGCCGAGGCGGCGCAGGCGCGTTACGGTTTCCAGGATTTCAAGCTGAAGGGCGGCGTGCTGCGCGGCGAGGAGGAGGTCGAGGCGATCCGCGCGCTGCATGAACGGTTTCCGCAGGCGCGGGTGACGCTGGACCCCAACGGCGGCTGGCTGCTGAAGGATGCGGTGCGCCTGCTGCGCGACCTGCACGGCGTGCTGGCCTATGCCGAAGACCCTTGCGGCGCGGAGGATGGTTTTTCCGGTCGCGAGGTGATGGCGGAATTCCGCCGCGCCACCGGGCTGCCGACGGCGACCAATATGGTGGCGACGGACTGGCGGCAGCTTGTGCATGCGCTGGCGCTGCAGGCGGTGGATATCCCGCTCGCCGATCCGCATTTCTGGACCATGGCCGGTTCGGTGCGGGTGGCGCAGACCTGCCGCGACTGGGGCCTCACCTGGGGCTCGCATTCCAACAATCATTTTGATGTGTCGCTGGCGATGTTCACCCACGTTGGTGCTGCAGCACCGGGACGCGTCACCGCGATCGACACGCACTGGATCTGGCAGGACGGCCAGCGCCTGACCCGCGAGCCGCTGAAGATCGAAGGCGGTTATGTGCAGTTGCCGAAAAAACCCGGCCTCGGCATCGAACTCGACATGATTGAAGTGGAGAAGGCGCATGCGCTGTACCTGCAGCATGGCCTCGGCGCGCGCGATGATGCGATCGCGATGCAGTACCTGATCCCCGGCTGGAGTTTTGATCCGAAACGGCCGTGCATGCTGCGGTGAAGGTTTGAATCCATCGCGCGCCTGCAAACGGCGCGCAGACGCTTTATAACTTGCGGTGCCGTTTCAGATTGGCGCGCAGGGACTTGAGGTTGATCTCGGGTTCAGATGCGCGCTGTTCGAATGCGGCGAGATCGTCCACGTCATCGCGCAGGAGATTGCCGACGGCTTCATTGACCTGTGCGGACAGCGATGTCCGGTTGTTGGAGGCGCGCTGCCGCAGGGCTTGATGAATCTCGGGGGAAAAATAAATATTTGATTTTATTGACAAATTTCTCATAAACGGGATTCCTCGCAATCACGGCCATCTTGGTGTCTGGGCGTTGTGGCGTCAAGCTCCAGTGAGTGGTGCGCTGGTGTGATTGTTGGGAACAAACCTCTCATCAGGGGTAGCGCGGGTTTTGGTGTCATGGATCGTTATGACTCGCGTCGGCCCTCGCCATACCCACCGTCCGCAACGATTGCCCAGCCGTCTCTTCGAGAAAGGGAAGTGCGGCCATGCCGACCAGGCAGGCGGCCATCATCACGTAGGCCGGTGTCAGCACGTCGCCGGTCTGTCCGATCAGCCAGGAATTGAAGGCGGGCGCGGTGCCGCCGAACAGCGAGGTCGACAGGTTGTAGGCGATGGCGAGTCCCGCGAGCCGCACCGGCGTCGGGAACATCGCGGGGAAGGTTGCCGAGATGGTGGCAAGCTGGGGCACGTAAAGCAGGCCCAGTACGGCGAAGCCGGCGATGGCGCCCCAGAGGCCGCTGGCCATCAGGTGGTAGGCCGGCACGGAGCAGAGGAACAGCCCGATCAGCGAGATCCGCCACAGCGGCTTGCGCCCGATGCGGTCCGACAGCGCGCCGGCGAAGGGCAGGAACATGATCATCGACAGCATGCCGATGATCGGCACATAGAGCGCCTGCGTGCTGCTGAGCCCGAGGCGCAGTTGCAGGTAGGTGGGCATGTAGCTCAGCAGCGTGTAGTTGACGACGTTGAGCGAAACCACCAGCGCGGCCAGTGTCAGCAACGGCTGCCAGTGCCGGCCGAACAGGTCTTTCATTTCGCGGAGGTTGCCGGCTTCCTTGCGGCCTGCTGCTTCGATTTCGCGGAACACAGGCGTCTCGCCGATGCGCGAGCGCAGGTAGAGGCCGACCAGTCCCAGCGGTGCGGTGACCATGAAGGGCAGACGCCATCCCCAGTCGTGCATGCGTTCATCACCCAGCAGCAGCGCGCAGCCGAGCATCAGCAGGGCGCCGCAGGAGAATCCGGCCAGCGTGCCGACTTCGAGGAAACTCCCGTAGTAGCCGCGACGGTCGTCGGGCGAATACTCGGCCATGAAGGTGGCAGCGCTGCTGTATTCGCCGCCGGTGGAGAAACCCTGAACCAGACGCAGTGCGACGAGCAGCGCCGGCGCCCAGAGGCCGATGCGGTCGTACGAGGGCACGAGTCCGATGCAGAACGTCGCGCCGGCCATCAGCATCAGCGTGAACACCAGCACCGTCTTGCGGCCGTAACGGTCGCCGAGCAGCCCCCAGAACATGCCGCCCAGCGGCCGCACCAGGAAGGAGATCGCGAAGGTGGCGAGCGCGAACAGCGTGGCCTCGGCAGCCGAGCCCGGGAACAGCGCCGCCGAGATGTAGGTCACGCCGTAGGCGTAGATGCCGTAATCGAACCATTCCGTGGCATTGCCGATGGCCGAGGCGGCAATCGCGCGATGCAGTACTGCCTGGTGAACCGGATGGACATCGGATGAGGACATGGTGCAGCCTTTCCCGCTGGAGATTTGCAGGACGGACCGTCAGGCCACCGGGGCATCCGGTGCGCGGGGCATGCGATCCACGAGCGACCGATGGTAGCACGCTGATGTTGCGCACCCGGGCCCGGATGCGGTGATGTCATAATGGTCGCAGTGACTGCTGCGGTGTTTGAGTGCAGTGATGGTGTTTGCAATGCAGTGATTGAACTGAATTCAAGGACGGGCTGAACGCGATGAATCCGGATTTTCCAGACCCCCGCTATTTGATAACTGCGGATGCGCTCGTCGGGCGGCTGAACGAGGTCACGCTGGTCGACCTCCGCCCCGCCGAAGATTTTGCCGTCGGCCACATCGCCGGCAGTACGCATGTGGATATCTACGGTGTCAGCCTCAATGATTCTTCTGAAGCGCCGCTCAATTCCTTTCTCGCGATTTTCCGCGTGCTCTTCGGTTCGCGCGGCGTGCGCGCCGACCGGCCGGTGGTGATTTATGACCACGAGTCCGGCGAGCGTGCGGCGCGTGCGGTGTGGCTGCTCGCGGTGCTGGGGCATCCGGATGTGCGCATCCTCGATGGCGGCACGCACGCGTGGACGGTGGCGGGGCAGAAGCTGGTGCGCTTGACCGAAGCACCGCCGCCGATAGACCCGACTGCCGCACCGCCGACACCGCCGCCATTTCGCGGGCACCAGAACATGGATTTTCTGGCGACGCGTTTCGATGTGTCCAATGCCATCAACAATTCCGATTACGCGATTGTGGATGTACGCCGCGAGGCTGAATATCGCGGCACTGAAAAACGCGCGCGGCGCGTCGGCACGATCCCCGGTGCGGTCCATGTATTCTGGCGTGAGCATCTCGATGCGCAAGGCGCATTCCGCAAGCCCGATGAAATCCGTGCGCTGTATGCATCGCGCGGTGTGACGCCGGACAAGATCGTCATTCCGGTGTGCCATGGCGGATACCGTTCGGCGAGTACTTTCATTGCGCTGAAGTCACTGGGTTATCCCCATGTGCGCAACTACGTGTCGGCCTGGGGCGAGTGGGGCAATCGTGAAGATTCAATCATTGTCATCCCGCCGGCGAAGGCTGGTTGAGGAATGCAGTCCATATATTGATTGCACGCTGACACCGGCGTTGCGGGCGCGCCTATAATCCAAATCTTCCGCAACCCGCACTGAAGCCGGAGACCGCCATGCCGCAAATCACCGCCTACGAAGACGTCAAAGCCCAGCGCACCGAGCGCCAGATCCCGACCGGGACCGCATGGCGGACCGGTTTTATCAATCCTGATCAGGACAATCCCGCGACCCCGCAGGCATTCCTCGTTGAAGGCACACCGGGGCGGGTGATCAAGCCGCATTTCCATGACTACGACCAGTATCAGGTGATCGTCAGCGGCGATGGCCTGATGGGCAAACATCAATTGACCGTCAATGCGGTGCATTACTCGCGCGCGCATACGCCGTACGGCCCGATCCTGTTCGGCGAGGGCATGGGTTTCCTGACGCTGCGTGCGCACAAGGACGGCGGCGCACAGTATCTGGATGATCCGGAAAAACGCGCCAAGCTTGATACCATCAACAACCGTCATCCCTTCCAGGTTACCGAAGCGCCGAAGTTTGAAGCGGTGACTTCCGGTGCGGCATTGCATGCCTTCAACGAAATCAAGGATGAGCAGGGTCTCGCCAGTTTTTCGATGAGCGTGGCGCCGAACAGCAAGTCGATGGCGCCGGATCCTTCCGATACCAATGGTCAGTACCTGATCATCGTCCGCGGCAGCCTGATTTATCAGGGCAAGGAATACAAGGCGCTGACAGTGGCTTTTGTGAAACCGGAAGAAGGCCGTCTTGAGCTGGCTGCAGGTGCGGAAGGTCTGGATGTGCTGGTGCTGAATTTCCCGCGCACCGGCGCCGCTGTTCAGGCCAAACCGGCAACGCCGCAGACCGCGAAAAACGTTCCGGGCACTCGCGTGTGGCAGTGCATGCTGTGCGCATTCGTCTACGACGAAGCCAAGGGCATGCCTGATGAGGGTGTTGCACCCGGCACACCGTGGGAAGATGTTCCCGAAACCTGGTATTGCCCGGATTGCTCGGCGAGCAAGAGCGAGTTCCAGATGGCTCAGGTCGCATAACGCAGGATCAGGCAACAGGGGCGCAGCGTCGTGCAGATGCTGCGCCCTTTGCTTTTTGAGTCATCCATTGAATGTTTCATTGATGAATTCCGGATTATTCGCATGGCTTTTCAACTGAACGACACGCCGGCAGCCTGGACTGCCGCAGAGTTTGATGCCGACCGCCGCTGGGTGTTTACGCTGGATGATCGCGCGCGTTGCGACCTTGTTGCGGCGTTGACCCGGGCGCTGGATCAGAGCAAAACGCATTTTGATTACAGCCGTGATGATTTTGATCTCGGCAGCGCCTATCCGGTGCTGGCAGCGGCGTTTGCGGAAATGCAGCGCGGTCGCGGCGTGGCGCTGGTGCGCGGCCTGCCGCGCGAAGGCCTTGATGAAAAGGATTTCGAACTGTTGACCTGGGGCATCGGTCTGCATTTTGGCGTCGGCCGGCCGCAGGGCAAGCAGAGTCATTACATTTCCGCAGTGCGCGATGCCGGCAATACCTATCGCAGCGGCACCGGTCGCGGCTACAACACCAATGCCGAGCTCGATTTTCATACGGACTCGACCGATGTGGTGGTGCTGAGCTGTTACAACCGTGCTGCCGAGGGCGGCATGAGCATCACCACCAGTTCAGTCGCGGCCTGGCACGCGATGCGGCGTGAGCATCCGGATCTTGCCGATCTGCTGCATGAACCCATCCACTTCAGCCGCCAGGGCGAGCAGGCGCCGGATGAAGCGCCGTCGTACCCGCATCCGATTTTTGATTCAGTGGACGGAAAACTCTTCAGCAAATGGAACCGCAACCGCGTGACCTCGGCGCAGAAAATCGAAGGCGTGCCGCAACTGTCAAAAAAACACTGGGACGCGCTGGAGGCTTTCGATGCGCTGGTGCGGCGGCCTGACCTAGCGCATTCGATGTGGCTACAGCCAGGCGATCTGCAGATCATCAACAGCCATGTCACGCTGCATTCGCGCACGGATTTCAGGGATTACGATGATCCTGCGCAGAAACGCCTGTTGTTCCGGCTGTGGCTGGCGCCGGCCGACGGTGATCGTTTGCCCGAAAGCTGGCGCGTGCTGTTCAAGGCCGTGGGGCCACGCACGGTGCGCGGCGGCATCATCGGCCAGCAGCATGATGCGGCACGCAAGGCGTTTGAAGCGCGGCAGGCGGCAATACTGGGTATGCGACTCACCGACGGCTGAATCCAAAGGAGGCGGTCATGCGGCCTCGATCACTGGTCTTGAAGAATCTCGGCGGCCTGCTGGCGGCGGTGTTGTCGTGTGCGGCAGCGCCATGCGCTGCGAACGGCCATCAATTCGAGCCTGCCCTGCGCGAAGAAATGATCATGGTGCCGCTGCCCGCGGCCGCGGGCTGGCCGGCGCTGACGGCAACCGCTTATCGCCCGCCCGGCGACGGACCCTTTCCGCTGATCGTGTTGAGCCATGGCAGTCCGCCCAGCGCGGAGGAACGCAGCAGGATGGGGCGTTACCGCGTGACCAGTCGTATTCGTGAATTCATCAATCGCGGTTTTGCGGTGATCGTGCCGATGCGGCGGGGTTATGGCGACACCGGCGGCGACTGGGCCGAACGTTACGGAAGTTGTGCCGCACCGGATTATCACGGCGCCGGAGAACAGGCGGCGATTGATGTACTGGCGACTACAAACTACGCATCGGCGCTGCCCTGGGTGGACCGTCAACGCATCGTCCTCGTCGGCCAGTCGGCGGGCGGTTTTGCATCGCTTGCCGCAGCCAGTCATCGTCCGGCAGGCGTAGTGGCGGTGGTGAATATGTCGGGCGGACGCGGCGGCAATCCGCGCACCCGTCCCGGCGAACCTTGCGCACCGGAGAATATGACTCGCGCCATCAGCCGTTTCTCGCAGACCATTCGCATACCGGTGTTGTGGCATTACGCCGAGAACGACCAGTATTTTTCAGGGCAGCATGTGCGCGTCTGGTTCAGCGCGTTCGAGGCCGCCGGTGCGCCCGGCACGCTGGTGATGCGGCCGCCCTTTGGAACGGACGGTCATCGCATGTTTGCTTCGCCTGCGGGCTTGCCGCTGTGGACTGCGGCGTTCGACGGATTCATGCGACAGATCGGGTTTAATTATCCGATCCCGGATAAATAAAAATATTAATTAAATCAATTAGTTATTTTGATTCCCCGGATTCAGGCCTCAGACCGTCGAGCGTTTTGCGTGCTTCTATAAGCGCTGTGCGCGCTGCCGGGAGTTTTTCCTGGTCGATCTGCTGCGAGGCGGCATAGAGGGATTCCTCTACCTTCAGCAGCGTGGGCGCGAACTTCGGATTCTGCGGCTGGCCATCGATGTTTTTCTGGCGGAACTGTCGCCACAGACGATAAAGATCTTCCATACCGACCCGCGCGCCGGCCATGTCATTATTGTCTGCGGCTGCCAGTGTTTTTGCGATGCCGCTGTGGATTAGCGTCACGTCGGCATCGAAGTTTCCGGTCATTTGCTGTGCGTGCACTTGCGGTACTGCCGCGATGCAGCCCAGTGCCAGCAGCAAAACGAGCATCCAGGAGCGTAACTGGCGGGAGTCGAGGGTGCGAGCCATGGCGTGCCTTGAAGAGGAGGTCATGATGGGGCGTGTAGCAATGATCATGATGAGTCGGTGATGACAATGGGACATCGTAGCCGTCCTTGAAGTTCAAGGCCAGTTTGCGCTCAGGCCAGTTTGATCGCGACCGCACCGCAGAGCACCATCAGGATTGCGGCCCAGCGCATGCGGCTGATGCGTTCATGCAGCAGCATTGCCGCGAGCAGCGCGCCGAAGACGACAGAGGTTTCGCGAAGCGCGGCAACCAGTGCGATCGGTGCATGGGTCATTGCCCATAAGGCGAGTCCATAGGAACCCAGCGTGCAAAATCCGCCAAAGAGGCCGCGCCGCCAGTGCTGCCCCAGATAATTTGCGGTGTCTTTGGCATTGCGCATCATGAACAGCATCAGCAGCGGGATCGCGGTCAGCACGAACACCCATCCGGTATAGGCCGCGGCATTGTTCGATTGCCGTGCGCCGATGCCGTCCACCAGCGTGTAGATGACGATGGTCGCGGCAGTCGCGAGTGCGAACAGGGCGGCATGGCCGCGGAATGCGCCGGCGCGCCACGATTCGGCTGCGATCAGCATCACACCGCTGCTGATCAGCAGGATGCCGAGCCAGCCGCCCGCGGGCGGTGATTCCGACAACAGCAGCGCTGCGGCAATCGCGGATGCAGCGGGTGCGGACCCGCGCATGATCGGGTAGGCAAAGCTCAGTTCGCCGTGACGGTAGGAGAGTGCGACCAGCATGAAATAGACGACATGGATCAGGCCGGATGCGATCAGGAACGGCCAACTGGCGGCGGCGGGCAGCGGCGCAAACGGCAACAGGCAGGCGGCAATCAATGCGGCGCCGGTGACCACCAGCACCGTATCCAGCGTGCGATCAGCACTGCCGCGGATCAATGCATTCCAGCTGGCGTGCAGCAGAGCGCCCAGCAATACGGCGATCATGACTTCAAGGCTCATCGTGTGTGCGGCTTCGTCCGGATTGCATGTTGGCGCAGCCGCCGGCGGTCAGGCATGGATCAGTGCGGCGCGGTTTCGCTTGCGCAGTGATCCGCGCAGGCTTCGGCTTCGAGTTGCAGCGTGACGTGGTGAATGCCGAAACGTTCGTGCAGTACGACCTGTGCATCACGCAGGATGCCGTCGGCGCTGCGTTCGCCCTGCACGACGAGGTGTGCGGTCAGCGCCGGCTCCGCAGTGCTCATCGCCCACACATGCAGGTCATGCACGGAGGCGACACCGGCGATGGCGGCGAGCGATTGACGTACTTCCGGCACGCTGATGTGCTCGGGCACGCCGTCGAACAACAGGTGCAGCGACTGGCGGAACAGCGACCAGGTGCCGAAGATCACCACAATGGCGATGATGATGCTGGCCAGCGGATCAATCCACGCCCAGCCTTGCCACAGATACAAGGCGCCGGCGATGATGACGCCCAGCGACACCAGTGCATCGGCGGCCATGTGCAGGAAGGCGCCGCGAATGTTGAGGTCGGTTTTGCCGCCGGCCATGAACAGCAGTGCTGTCATCGCATTGATGATTACACCGACAGCGGCAACGATCATCACCGTGCCGGCTGCAATCGGGGCAGGTTGTTGCAGCCGCTGGAAGGCTTCCCATCCGAGTGACCCCATGGCGACCAGCAGGATGGCGGCATTGATGAAACTGGCGAGTATGGAGCCGCGCTGCCAGCCGTAGGTTTTGCGTTCGCTGGGTTGCAGTTTTGCTGCGGCATAGGCCATCCATGCCAGCAGCAGTCCGCCGACGTCGCCGAGGTTGTGCGCGGCGTCGGCGAGCAGCGCCAATGAGCCGGTTTTCCAGCCGTACCAGGCCTCCACTACGACAAAACCGAGGTTCAGCGCGATGCCGATGCCGAACGCACGGCCATGACCGGCGCCGTGGCCATGCTCATGGCTGTGATGGTCGTGGTCGTGGGCCATGCGGTTATTCGCGGCGGATTATTTCGCGCCGTCGCGCGCCGCGATCAGTGCATTGATCACCGGATGAATGCTGTCCGGTTCGCTGGTGAATTTCTGCGGCATGCCCATTTTGACCATCTCGCGCAGCATCGCAATGGTGCTTTTGGTGGCGCGATCGGTCGATTTCATGTCATGCAGCAGTTCCAGGCATTCTTTCATTTCATGGATGCGCCGCTCGCAGTGCACCGCGGTGCCGCCGACATAACGTTTGATGATTTTCTGGAAGGGGATTTCGTTGAAGGTGACCGATGAGTCCTCGATCACCGCATCGAGGATGTTGCGGCGCTGAGCGGCTTCCATTGTTTCGAGCAGCAGCATGGCCAGGCCTTTCATCAATACGCTGCGGATCAGTTTCATCGCACTGGCATCACCTGGATTGTTGCCGACGACGGTGATGACCATGCCGTGCGGCGTCATGCGGTCGCGGAATTCGGCTGCATGCGGGCCGCTGGCGACGAAGGGTACTTTGAGGCCCATGATGTCCACGGGGCCCATGATCGAGGAGTCGACGAACTTGGCGGTATTGCCGATGAGTTCTGCCGCTTTTTCCATGTTGTGCGCGGAATTGCTGCTGGCATCGACATAGAGATGGTCGGGGCGCAGGTATTTGTGGATCTTTTTTAACGCCGGCAGTGCGGACTTGCCGGGTGTCAGCACCAGGATGATGTCGGATTGTTTGGCCAAGGTGCCCACGGTCTTGACCAGTTTGACGCCGACCGATTCGGCACGCTGGAGGACGGGGTCGCCCGGTTGCGCCTTGGCGCCGCTGCGGCTGTAGGCGACGATGTCCTTGAAACCGGCCTGCGAAAAATCCCTGGCGAGGCGTACGGCGGCTTCGCCGAAACCCAGCAATCCCAGTCGAATTGGTGCTGAACTCATGTCTGATGGTCTTTCCGTGATTGGTGATAGTCTGAAACCTGAACTGTGTCCATGCGGCAGCCCTGAAGTATAGCTGCGACGGGATGCGGGGCGGTGCGCATGGCCAATACTTAATCCAAATCAAACAAACAGGAATTGGCCCCGATTAATCTACGGCATCATGGATAAAACCGGGCAGTTGCGGCCGGAACAATCGGGAGCGGGTACAGTGGAAATCATAAAAACAGATGTTGCCGTTCTGGGCGCTGGCGGCGCCGGTTTGCGGGCTGCGATTGCGCTGGCCGAATTACGGCCTTCACTGAAAATCGCGCTGGTGTCCAAGGTTTATCCGATGCGCAGCCATACCTGCGCAGCCGAGGGCGGCGCTGCGGGTGTGATCAAGTCCGACGACAGTCTGGACCATCATTTCCACGATACGGTCGGCGGCGGTGACTGGCTGTCCGATCAGGACGCGGTGGACTACTTCATCCGCGAAGCACCCAAGGAGTTGCTGCAGCTTGAACACTGGGGCTGTCCGTGGAGCCGCGAAGCCAACGGCTCGGTGGCGGTGCGTCCCTTTGGCGGCATGAAAAAGCAGCGGACATGGTTTGCCGCTGACAAGTCCGGTTTCCATATTCTGCACACGCTGTTCCAGACTTCGCTGAAGCATCCGTCGATCCAGCGTTTTGACGAATACTACGTGACCGACCTCGTGGTCGAGGACGGCCATTGCCGCGGATTTACGGCCGTCGAGATGCGCAGCGGGCAGATGAAATTCATTCGCGCCAATGCGGTGATCATCGCCAGCGGCGGTGCCGGGCGCATGTTCCCGTTCACCACCAACGGCGCAATCAAGACCGGCGACGGCATGGCCTTGGCCTATCGCGCCGGCGTGCCGCTGAAGGACATGGAGTTCGTGCAGTATCACCCGACGGGACTGCCGAATACCGGCACCTTGCTGACGGAGGCCTGCCGTGGTGAAGGCGGCATCCTGGTCAACAAGAACGGCCGCCGTTTCCTTCAGGACTACGGCATGGGGCCGGAGACGCCGGTCGGCCAGCCGGTGTTGAAGACGATGGAGCTGGGGCCGCGCGACCGTGTCAGCCAGGCATTCTGGCATGAGCAGAAGAAGGGCAATATGGTGCCGACCCGCTGGGGCGACTGCATGATGCTCGACCTGCGCCATCTCGGTGAACAGAAAATCGATGAACGTCTGCCGCTGGTGCGCGACATGGCGAGCAGTTATCTCGGTGTGGATCCGGTGACCGATCCGGTGCCGGTGCGACCGGTGGTGCATTACATGATGGGCGGCATTGATACCGACATCAAGGCGGCGACTTCGGTGAAAGGGCTTTATGCGGCGGGCGAGTGCGCCTGCGTCAGCATCAATGGCGCCAACCGCCTCGGATCGAATTCGCTGACCGAACTGCTGGTGTTCGGCCGGCGTGCGGCGCTGAGTGCGCTGGAATATCTGGACAACGGCACTGGCACCGCAAATGAATCGGCCATTACCGTCGGCGCGGACGATGCGCAGGCACGCTTGCGCGAACTGTTCAGCCGATCCAATGGCAGCGAGACCATTGCCGGCCTGCGCAAGGAAATGATGGCGACGATGGAAGAAAACGCCGGCATTTATCGCAGCGGCGAAGGGCTGGAAAAGGCATGCGCCACGCTGGCCGGGCTACGCGAGCGTTTTGCGCGTATCGAATTGCATGACAAGACCAATGTCTACAACACCGACCTGCTGCAGGCGATGGAGCTGGGTGCCATGCTGGATTGCGCCGAAGCGGTAACCGTCAGTGCGCTGGAGCGACGCGAATCTCGCGGTGCGCATCAGCGGCTGGATTTTACCGCGCGTGATGATCAGCAGTATCTGCGCCACTCGCTTGCCCGTTATCGTGGGGCGCAGCCGCCTGAGATCGGTTATTCCGATGTGGTGATTACCCGTTCACCGCCGGGCGTGCGTGATTATTCTGGGGAAAAAAGCGCCGGTGAAAAAAGCGCGGGAGAACAGAAATGAGCGAACGCATCGTCGAACTGGAGGTGCTGCGCTTCAACCCGGAAACGGATGCCGAGCCGCGGTTCCAGCGCTACAGCGTGCCGTGCATGAACGAGTGGGTTGTGCTTGATGCGTTGAATCACGTCAAGGAAACCATGGACCCGACGCTGAGTTACCGCTGGTCCTGTCATATGGCCGTCTGCGGCAGCTGCGGCATGATGATCAATGGGGAACCGAAACTGGCGTGCAAGGCTTTCCTGCGCGAATACGATGGCGTGATCCGGGTCGAGCCGCTGGCGCATTTTCCGATCCAGCGTGATCTGGTGACGGTGATTGACGATTTTGTGACCAAGCTCAAACGCGTCAAGCCTTACCTGATTCCGAAGCAGGATCAGCCGGTCGAGGCCGGCGAATTCAAACAGTCGCCGGCCGAACTGAAGAAATACAAGCAATACACGCTGTGCATCAATTGCATGCTTTGTTATGCGGCCTGCCCGGAATACGGTCTCGTGCCGAAGTTCATCGGCCCCGCTGCGATTTCACTGGCGCATCGCTACAACGAGGATTCACGCGACGGCGGGCGTGAACAGCGGCAGCAGGAGATCGCCTCGAATGAAGGGGTGTGGGAGTGTTCGTTTGTCGGCGCCTGCTCGGAGGTCTGTCCGGAGCATGTTGACCCCGCCGGCGCCTTGCAGCAGGTCAAGATCAAAAGTACGGTCGACTGGTATCAGGAACATCTGCTGCCCGGGAGCAAAAAATGAGTGCCCACGGAAAACCCTATGTACGTGAAGTGTCCCGTTACCGCTGGTTTTTGCGCAGTCCGCGATACATGCGCTACATGGTGCGCGAGGTCACCTGCGTATTCATTGCACTGCATGCACTGGTGTTGCTGGTTGGGTTGAAGCGCCTGTCCGAGGGGCGTGAGGCGTGGGAGACTTTTCTGGACAACCTCACGGCGCCTTTCGGGGTGCAACTGCAACTGCTGATCCTCGCGTTCGCGATTTATCACTCGATGTCGTGGTTCAACGTCACGCCCAAGGCGATGCCGGTGCAGATCGGCGAGAAGTTTCTTCCGGGCGCCGTGATCATCGGCGCGCATTACGCCGGATGGTTCATCGTATCGATTGCGCTGCTGTTTCTTGCGGGGGTGTTCTGACATGGCCAAATCCAACAAACCGGTTGTCTGGGGCTTGTTTGCTGCAGGCGGCACGGTGACCGCATTCCTGACCCCGGCTTTGGTGCTGCTGACCTTGTTGCCGGCCTTTGGTGTGATGCCCGAAGTGATGTCCTATGACAATCTTCGTGCCTTTGTCAGTCATTGGTTCGGCAAGCTGGTGGTCTTCGGTATACTCTTCCTCATGTTGTGGCATGCCGCGCACCGCTTGCGGGTCACGCTTCATGATTTTGGCGTGCGTGCAGATGGTTTTGTTGCTGTTGCCGTATATCTGGCGGCTGCAGCAGGCACTTTGGCCACGGGTTATTTCCTCTTGAGGATTTGAGATGAGCAAAGCAGTTGCCGCCCGCCGTGTCGACGGGGAGGGTGTCGCTGTGTCTGTGCAGGCGCTGAAAGCGCCCGTGCCCATGCCGCGTTACCTCGAGCAGACCTACTGGTGGGCCTATGTGCACCCGAACGCGGTGCGCGTGTTTGAACGGCAATGGCTGGTCAACCTGATCCTGTGGGGCAACTACAACCGGCTGCGTGATGCGGTGTTCAGCGAGCTGAACGCGCCGGTGTCCGGAAAAATTCTGCAGGTGGCCTGCGTCTATGGCGATTTCACCAATATGCTGGCGCGCCAGCTGGGGCCGCAAGGCACGCTGGATGTCGCCGACGTCGCGCCGGTGCAGATTGAAAACCTGAAGCGCAAGATCAACGGTCATCCGCGGATCGCCGTGCATCATCAGGACTCAGGCGATCTGGCGTTTACGGATGCCAGCTACGATTATGTCGTGCTGTTTTTCCTGCTGCACGAAATGCCCGAGGCAGTGCGTGCGCGGACAGTGGCCGAAGCCTTGCGTGTCGTTAAACCCGGCGGCAAGGTCATTTTTGTCGATTACCACCGGCCGCACTGGATCAACCCCTTCCGTTATCTGATGATGCCCATCCTCACCTGGCTGGAGCCGTTTGCGATGGATTTGTGGCGGCGTGAAATCGCGGCCTGGATTCCGTCTGCGACAAAACCGGCGAGCCTCGAAAAGAATACCTTTTTCGGCGGTTTGTACCAGAAAGTGGTCATCACGCGCTGAGCCGGTGTTCGCATGACCGGCTTGTAACGGGCATGCAGGCGGAGTTTGTCCCGCCTGCGCTTCAGTCCTGGCGCTGCATCAGCCGGTTGATGACTGTATCGGTCGCGTAACTCGCCACCACCAGAAGATCGTCCGGGCCTGATCGGGAAACCGCCTGTTCAAGTGCATGTCCGAAATCGGCGACACAATCGATACATTCTGCAGAAACGCCACCTTGAATCAATCCTGAGCGCAGCAATGCCGGAACCGCATCGGACGTTCGTCCGCGCAGGTCGGTGTAGTTGGAGCAGATGTAGTGGTCGAATTGCCCGGCCGTGGCGCGTGCCGCGGCGATGATGAACCCGTCGGGTCTGTTGCCGACCGCGGTCAGCAGTAACGTGCGCTGCCCGTTGATCTTCAGCCTGCTTGTGACTGTGGCCATTTCCGCAGTGGCGACTGGGCCATCAGTCCAGTCGAGCAGGGCGGTGAAGGGGAGGTCCTTGATGAGGTTGAGCCGGCCCGGGTTGTTGGCGTGGCTGGATACAAAACCGCGCAGCGCGGTTGCTGCTGTTGCAAACGCAATGCCCAGGCCATGTGCAATCGCGATTGCAAATGCCGCGTTGACTGCTTTTCCCTGGGCAATGCCATCCATTGTTGCGGGAATTTCACGCGCATCCATGGCACCCAGAGTCTGTCCGCCTTCACGCAATGTGATGGTCGATGCTGCATCGTGTTGACTCAAGGTCACCGTGCAGCCGCCGGCTTTGTGGTGTGCGACAACTTCAGGGTGTTCCGGGTTGTTGCTGTAAAGGCATACGCGACGGCCAAGGGCATGTTCTCGCATCGCAAGGCACAGCGGATCATCGGCATTGAGCACGGCCATTTCAGTGGCGTTTTCGACCACCAGGCGTTTTATTTTGGCCAGTTCAGGGCGTGTGGTGATGCCGTCCAGTCCAAGGTGATTGTCCAGCACATTCAGTACTGCGCCGACATCGATCCGATCCAGTGCCAGCCCGGAGCGGATCAGGCTGCCGCGTGCAATTTCGAAAACCCCGGCCTCGACGGCGGGATCAAGAAGCAGATCAACAGCCGGCGGCCCGCCGGCGCAATCGCCTGTTTTGACGGTCCGGTCGCCGATGTATGCCCCCTGGCTGGTGGTCAGGCCGACCTTGCGGCCGCTGGCAGTGACGATATGCGCCACCATGCGGCAGGTGGTGGTCTTGCCGATGCTGCCGGTGATGCCGGCAGTCGGGATGCGGGCAGGCGGTGACTGGCGCAGCAGCAGGTCGAAGATGGGGCCGCTGAGGTTGCGTTGCGCGGAGTTATCGAGCCAGTGTGGGCGCAGGCCCGGGTTGGGATTGACCTCGATGATGCCGCCGCCAATGTCACGCCATGAGCGGCGTATGTCTGTGGTCAGGAAATCAATGCCTGTGACATCCAGGCCAACCACTCGCGCGACATCTTCTGCGAGTCGCTTATTGTCCGGATGCATGATGTCGGTGACATCTTCCGCAGTGCCGCCACGCGCGATATTCGCGGTGCGTCGCAACAGTACGCATTGCCCTGCCGCGGGGATGGTGTTTGCCGCAAGCCCCTGTGCAGCGAGAACATCCACGGCCTCCTGGTCGATGTCCACTACCTGCATCAGTTTCTGGTAGCCGATGCCGCGACGCGGATCGCGATTGAGCTCTTTCACCAGTTCGGTGACGGTTGATTGGCCGTTGCCGGTAACCATCGCGGGCAGGCGGCGTGCGGCAGCCAGCAATTTGCCGCCGACGACCAGCAGCCGGTGGTCATCGCCGGATACGACGGACTCTATGATGACGCCGCCGCTGTCGACCTGCACTGCCTTGCGGAAAGCCTGTTCGACCTGCGCATTCGTGGCAACGCCGACGCTGACGCCGCTGCCCTTGCTGCCGCGCCAGGGTTTGACCGCGACCGGAAAGCCGATGGCGCCAGCAGCCTGCATCGCCTGCTCAACGGTATGCACCAGTCGATGCGCTGGCTGCGGAAATCCGAGCCGTTGCAGCAACTGATGGGTCGCAGATTTGTTTGAAGCGAGCCGTACCGCGAAATAATCGGTGGTATCAAGCATGGTTTCATGCAGCCGGCGCCCGTGAATGCCCTGGCCAACCTGGACCAGACGCTGCGGGTACGCCATGCGGTACCAGGGAAGGCCGCGCTGTTCCGCAATGCGAAGCAGCGCCAGGGTCATCTGGTCCATGCTCATCATGTGCGTGAACTCGACGAAGCTGCTGTAACGCTGGGTCACGTTTTCCAGTCTGGCGGATAAAGCGGCAGGCGGCAGTTGGTTGCTGCAGAACAAGGCGCAAGTCAAAGCGGCCATCTCCCAGGCGGCCATTCCCACGGCTGGGACCTCGCAGCGCATGACGATCTGCACTTCAGTACCCGTGACGATGAGAACGCTGCCATGGGTCAGCGGCTTCACTGTCAGGTTTCGCTGCAGTGCCAATGCGGCATGGAGCAGGGCTTCGACCAGCGTTTTATGTGCGTGGACGGCTTCGTTCCACACGGTTTCCAGCGGAAGGAGGCGGGACGGCAAACGCGCCGAGAGCCATTGCGTTCCGGGAACGGCCGCAAACCCCGGGACTTGCGCGAGTTCTCCGAGGTCGCAGCGGATGACCACCGCCGAATCCCTGAAATGGATGTTCGGGCCGGTCAGAAAATTTGCAGCGATCACTTTCATGTCGGTGATTTCCGGATGCGGCGGGGAAACAGGTTTTACTCCAACCGGAGTTTAACGGGGAATCCACTGGAGCCGCGGCGAGAGGTGCCGCTTACGCCTCGCCGATGGTTTCCAGTTCGGCATGTACATCCAGCCAGCGGTGTTCCGCGGCATCCATGGCTGAAACCAGTTCCTGCTGGCGTGTCGTCAGTGCGCGCAGCTTTTCCGGATCAGGATTGGCATAAAAAGCCGGGTCGGCCAGCCGATCATCAATCTGCTGTTTTTCCTGTTGCCATCGCGCCAGATCCTTTTCCAGTTTTTCGGCTTCCTTGAGCAAGGGGCGGCGTGCGGCAAGACGGGCTTGGCGATCTGCGGCGGCAGATTCGCGGGCTTCGCGTCGCGCTGCCTTGTCCTGTGTGCCGACGGCGTTACCGGTGTTGGCCTGTGCGACGCGACGGTTTGCGAGCCACGCGATGTAATCCTCAATGGCGCCATCGAATTCTTCGACCTTGCCGTCACAGACCAGCCGGAAATCATCGCAGACCGTGCGCAGCAGCGCGCGGTCATGCGAGACCAGGACCATGCTGCCTTCGTATTCGGCGAGCGCAGCGGTGAGGGCCTGACGCATTTCGAGATCGAGATGGTTGGTGGGTTCATCGAGCAGCAGCAGATTGGGTTTGCGGCGAACCAGCAGGGCCAGCGCCAGTCGTGATTTTTCGCCGCCGGAGAACGGCGCCACAGGACGGTCTGCCATCGCGCCTCGAAAATCGAAGCCGCCGAGATAATCGCGCAGTTCCTGTTCGCGGGTTTGCGGTTCGAGGCGCAGCAGGTGCTGCAGCGGTGATTCGTCGGGACGCAGTTGTTCGAGCTGATGCTGTGCGAAGTAGCCGATGACAAGGCCGCGGCCTTCGCTGCGTTGTCCCGCTGAAGGTTGCAGATCACCGGCCAGCAGTTTGATCAGTGTTGATTTGCCGGCGCCGTTGGGTCCGAGCAGTCCGATACGCGCGCCCGGCGTCAGTGTCATCTCGATGTCGCGCAGTACCGCGCGATCACCGTAGTTCACTGATATTTTATTCAAATAAATCAATGTATTAGGTGATCTTTCCGGTTGCGGAAAAGTGAATTCGAAAGCCGTATCAACATGGGCGGCGGCGATGCGCTCCATCCGCGCCAGCGCCTTCAACCGGCTTTGCGCCTGTTTCGCCTTGGTGGCCTTGGCGCGAAAACGCGCGACGAAGGACTCCATGTGCGCGATGACGCGCGTCTGTTTTTCGTAAGTCGCCTGTTGTGCGGCGAGTTGTGCGGCACGTGCGTCTTCGAATGCCGAGTAGTTGCCGGTATAAAGCGTCAGTTTTGCCGTCTGGATGTTGGCGATATGCGTGACGCAACCATCGAGAAAATCGCGGTCATGCGACACCACGACCAGTGTGCCCTTGAATCCGGACAGCCATTGTTCCAGCCAGACCACGGCATCGAGATCGAGGTGATTGGTGGGTTCGTCGAGCAGGAGCAGGTCGGCACGGGAAATCAGCGCCTGCGCGAGGTTGAGGCGCATGCGCCAGCCGCCGGAGAATTCGCGCACCGGGCGTTCGATTTCGGCATCGCCAAAGCCGAGTCCGGCGAGCAGTGCGGCGGCTCTCGCCTTGGCGCTGTATCCACCGATATCGTCGAGCCGTGCGTGCAGTTCGGCGATTTTTTCGCCAGCGTGTGTGTGTTCGGCTGCGGCCAGTTCGCGCTCCAGCGAGCGCAGCTCGGTGTCGCCGTCAAGCACGTAATCAATGGCGGGGGTGTCGAGCGCGGGCGTTTCCTGGGCAACCGAGGCGATGCGCCATGCCGAGGGAATGTCGCAGTCGCCATGTTCTGCCTGCAGTTCACCGCGCAACAATGCGAAGACACTCGATTTGCCACTGCCGTTGGCGCCGGTGAGGCCGACGCGCCAGCCGGGATGGATCTGGACGCTGGCATCGACGATCAGTTCGCGTGTGCCGCGGACCAGGGTGAGATTGCGAAACTGGATCATGTTTCAATGAAGTCGGGTGATTCAAAACAAAACGGCCCCGCGGGAGAGCCCGCGAGGCCGTGGGTGCTGCTATTGTAACGGTGCCTGTGTGGCTGACTGATCAGTCAGCCTTAATGTTGGCGGCCTTGACTACCTGGCCCCATTCGACGACTTCGCGTTTCAGAAGTTCGCCGAAAGCTTCCGGCGTGCCGCCTGCCGGCTCCAGTCCGTCCTGCGCAATACGCTTGGCGAAATCCGGGTCCTTGATCGCCTTGTTGACTTCGCTGTTGAGCTTGTCAATGACGGGCTTCGGCGTGCCCTTGGGCGCGATGATGCCGTGCCAGTTGTTGACCTGGTAGTTGATGCCGCTTTCCATCACCGTCGGAATATTGGGCAATGCCGGCAGTCGTTTCGGCGAAGAAACGGCGAGACCTTTCAGGCGGCCGTTCTGCATGTGTCCGATCACTGCCGATACCGCTGCAATCATCATCTGCGTGTTGCCGGCGATGGTATCGATCACGCCAGGGCCGGTGCCCTTGTACGGGATATGGGTGATCTTGATGCCGGTGCGCATCGCGAACAGTTCAGCGGACAGGTGGGTGATGCCGCCGTTACCGGTGCTGGCGTAGTTCAGCTGGCCCGGTTTCGATTTGGCGATGGCGACCAGATCCTTGACGGTTTTGGCGGGTAGCGAAGGATGCACGGTGACAACATAGGGGCCGTTTTCGGTCTGGACCACCGAGGCCATGTCGTTCAGCGGATCGTATTTGAGATTCTTGTAGAGGCTGGGTGACGTGGTATAGCTGCCCGAGATCAGCAGCAGGGTGTAGCCGTCTGCAGGGGATTTCAAGGCGATTTCGCTGCCGAGCGTGCTGCCGGCGCCAGGCCGGTTATCAACCACGAACTGCTGGCCCATGGCTTTGGACAGCGAAGGCGCTACAGCGCGGGCGATGAAATCGGAACCGCCGCCGGGTGCGAAGGGGACGATGATGCGCACGGTTTTGGTCGGGTATGTCTGTGCCTGCGCGGTTGCGCCCAGGACGCACAGTACGGCTGCTGCTAATACATGAAGTTTCATGTTGATCCTCTTGGTGTTTGTAATGAGTCTGCTGAAGCGCTGCGCCGGCCATTCGGCCGTGCGCGTCGTTTGGGTTCCGGTTTTGAAGTCCCGAAGTTGATGTTCTGTTTTTGAGTTAACGATTACAGTGAAGTGGCGGTTATCTCCCGAAACGGCCGGGCCGGTATATGGCGCACGCTTTAATTATTGTTGCCCGAGGACGATTTCGTGTCTGTTCTTGAAGTATCGCGAAATGCGGCTCTGGCGGCCTAATCCGACTCTCCATCAGGGAGAATGATGCCTAAGTGGTGCGCTGATGTCCACAGTGCGGTATTCTTTCGGGGCTGTTACTGAAAAAAACAGGAGGAAATAATGCAATTCATGTTTCGTTTGACCAAGAGCGTTTCTGTTGTGCTTGCTGCAGTGGGACTGGCCACTCCCATCGCTTCCGCGCTGGCTGCCGACAACTACCCGTCGCGCCCGGTACGTATCGTCACCCCTGCTGCTCCCGGCGGCACGACCGATTTTCTGTCCCGGCTGCTGGCGAATCACCTGACTAAGGTCTGGAACCAGCAGGTGATTGTCGATAATCGCGGCAGCGCTTCCGGCGTCAACGGCGCGCAGATCGTCCAGGAGTCGGCTCCCGACGGCTACACGCTGTTCCTTCCCTATCATCAGCATACTGTGAACGCTGCGCTGATCGCCAAGCTGCCTTATCACCCCGTCAATGACTTCACGCCGATTACGCAGATGACCGCAGGCGGCTTGCTGCTGGTGGTCAATCCGTCACATCCGGCGAAGACGGCCAAGGATTTTGTGCAGTGGGCGAAGACCACCAAGGATCCGATCAATTTCGGTTCTGCGGGCATCGGCAGCGGCGGCCACCTTGCCGGCGAACTGTTCAAGCTGATGACCAGTACGAAGGGGCAGCACATCCCGTACAAGGGCACCGGTCCGGCTGCAGTGGCCTTGATCCAGGGTGAATATCACTACAACTTCATGGGATTGACCGGCGCTTTTGCCCAGGTACGTTCGGGCAAGCTGCGGGCGGTTGCGGTCAGCAGTGGCAAGCGCATCAAGGCCGCACCGGATGTTCCGGCCATGGCGGAAGTATTGCCCGGATTCGAAGTGGTGGGCTGGTATGGCGTGTCGGGTCCGGCACGGATTCCCAAGCCGCTGCTGACCAAGATCCATGCGGAGATCGCCAACTACGTCAAGTCGGCGGAATTCGCCAAGGTTGCCGAAGCCAACGGTTCCGAAGCAGTCACCAATTCTCCGGAAGAGTTTCGCCAGTTCATGCTGGCCGACATGAAGAAGTGGGCGGATGTGGTGAAACGCGCGGGGATCAAGGTTCAGTAAATCGCGTTTTAAAATTCCTGATTCAAGGTTGCAAAAAAAGGGGCGGAAGATTCCGCCCCTTTTTGATTTTCAGCACTGCGTTCAGCTGAACTTGACGACCTTGGGATCGAATTCCAGGCCGAGTCCCGGCTTCTGCGGCACCGTCAGCTGGCCATCCTTGGGCTGCGGCACTTCGCGGAACAACCCGAAAGACCAGGGCATGTATTCCACGGTCAGGCCGTTGGGGATCGCGGAGACCAGATGGACATGGATTTCCGGCGCCAGATGGCTGACCACCGGAATGTTGAAGGCTTCGGCCATGCCGGCGATTTTCAGCCACTGCGTGATGCCGCCGGCGCGCAGCACGTCGATCATCACGATATCGACCGAACGCGCTTCGAGCATCTGGCGGAAGGGCGCGATGCCGTAGAGGTACTCGCCGCAGGCGATGGGGGTGTCGAGCGCGTTGGCGACGCGCGCCAGACCGTCATAGTCATCGGGTGCGGTGACGTCTTCCAGCCAGAACAGGCGGTAGGGATCGACCTGTTTGCCGATCGAAATGGCCTGACGCACGTCCCAGCGCTGGTTGATGTCGCACATCAGGTCGATTTCGTAACCGACGGCTTCGCGAATGGTCCTGATGTGTTCGACTTCCTTGACCTGGTTGGTGTCGCCGGGCAGCGCCAGTTGGGTTTTCATCTGCCTGAAGCCGCGCTCTTTCAGCAGTACTGCCGCTTTTTCAAGATGCGCCAAGGGGAAATGCCGCATCAGCGCGCCGCTGGCATAGGTGTCGATGCGGTTGCGGTGGCCGCCGGCGAGTTTGCCGACAGGCTGGTTATGCACCTTGCCTTTGATGTCCCACAGCGCGATGTCGATTGCCGACAGTGCCAGCGTTGCGATGCCCGCCGGTCCGGCCGGGGTGGAGGCGCGGATTTTGCCGACGATGTGTTCGATACGCATCGGGTCTTCGCCGATGATCAGGTCGGCGAACGACTGCACAGCCGAGAGCAGGGCCTTGTCGAGTGAGCCGCCGAAAAAGGTGAAGCCGATGCCTTCAACGCCCTGGTCGGTGCCGAGTTTCAGTGCGACGAAGTTTTTCGAGCCCGGCGTAGTCGGGCCATCGGCCAGCGGTTCGGTCTGGGGCAGGGCGACAAGAGTGGTGCTGGCGTGGGTGATTTTCATTGTGGTCGCTCGTTTGATGGTGGCTGGTGGATGGATCCGCTATGCGCGGCTGGCTTGCCGATTTTGCCACTGACCAGCCGTTGCTGACCAATCGCGGGTGTTTCAGGGTTTCAGGGCGTAAACCTCATCAAAGCGGCGCTCGAGTTCGGCGTGGGTGCCGCGCAGGCGATCAACGACTTCTTTTGCCCAGTCGTAGTACTGGCGCTTGCGTTCCAAGGGCCAGTTGGCCGGGGCGCGGGTGCCGAGATCGCGCACATTGCAGATCTTGTCTGCCAGTTTGACCAGTCGGGCCCGTTCGCTGGAATGCCGGGCCTTGGCGACCTGCAGTCGTTTGCGTACTTCCTTCTTGATCCATTGCGTGTCGGTGACTTCAAGCACGATGTCGGCAATCTCTTCGCCGAACTCGCCGCGCAGTTCCTGCCAGGAGGTTTCGGTGTCTTCCAGTGTGTCGTGAAGAAGGGCTGCGGCAATGACCAGGGGATCACGGACTGCGCCTTCGTCCCAGAGTACATGCGCCAGCTCGATCGGATGGTTGATGTACGGCGAAGCTTCCTTGTCCTTGCGCCGCTGGTCGCGGTGTTTGTGCGCGGCAAAGGCCACAGCCCGCAGAATCAGGTCGGTGGTCCCGGTATCGGTGATGGTCAGCTCGTTCAGGTCCATGGTGTCGCGGGCGGCTGGTTCAGGCGCTGCGCAATCTCAGCATACGGATGATTGCGATGGCCGCAAATGGCACGCTTATGGCTATGATCAGTTGTACGATCAGGAGTTCACCGAGCTGGCTGTAATCGGCAGGAACAGTGACAGTTCCGCCTTTGTCCTTGACCTCGCGCGACACAATATAAATCTGGTTGAGATACTTGGTGCCCAGTGCCGAGGCCGACAGGGCGAGATTGGTGAACGAGGCCATGACTGCAAAATAAGTTGCCTTGAGATGCGCCGGCGCCGAGTTTGCAATCCACGCCAGCATTGGAATCATTGCGATCTGTCCCAGCGGCGACTCCAGCGCGGTGTTGACCAGCGCGATGAAGCGGGCATCGACGAGTCCCCCTGTTGCAGCGGCAGTCCACTGGTGCAGCCCGAAGACCATACCCACGTAGGGCAGCGACAGCAGGCCGCCGAGCACCGTCAGGAAGCCGACGACGTAGGCGATCGAATGATCGGCCATGAAGCGGCGGAACAGGAACATGCCGAACAGCGTCAGCACCGAGCCGATCAGCGACAGCACTGAAATGAATTGCTGGTCGAATTTCAATTCGTCGATGAACCACCAGGTCACGCCTTCGCCGGGCCCCGGGATTGCGCGAAACACGAAAATGACGATGACCGTGCCGAGCAGCGTGTTGCGGGCGTCGGGTTCCAGTTCGCGCGTCAGGCGGATCAGCAGGAAGGCAATGATGCTGAAGGAACCTGCAAAAATGATTTCCTGGTTGAACGGGATCTTGCTGAAGCCCATGCCCAGCGTGAAGGCGACGAAGGCGGCGCTGCCGCCGAGGATCCACCAGTTCGGCGGTGTTTTTTCCTGTTGCCCGCCGAGCAGGAGATTGATTTCTGCAGCGCTGCGACCCTGTGTGCGCAGGCGTTGCGCATCGCGCCGGCGCAGCAGCATCGCGACGATCACGCCGGCCACGGAAATCGCCGGGATGCACAAGGCCATCAGGTAGATGCGGCGGTAAATCTCGACTTTTTCCGTTTCCGACAGGGCGTGCACGCCGCTGAATACATAGAGATTGATCAGCGCCACCAGTACGCCGCCGCCGATGATGGCGACGCGGCCCAGCGTCTGCATGGTCGTGTTCATCAGCTTGCGTTGTGCCGCGTCGATCGCTTGGCCGTTGGCATCGACATGCGGCACGGCTTCGACTGTCATGGCGTCGGCAACGACGTCCTGCACCACATAACCCACGGCGCCGAGCAGTACGGTGGCCACGTACCACGCCCCAGGTTCCATGATCGCCGCCATCGCATCGCGATCAGTGAGCAGGCCGATCATGATCAGCAGGCTGCTTGCGATCATGCCGGCGCCGAGAAACACCATCAGGCTTTTCCAGCGCCAGATCAGATCGACAAGGTGACCGAGCGGCATTTTCAGCGCCCAGGGTACGCCGGCCCAGAAACCCAATGCGGCAAGAAAGGCAGCAGAAAGGCCGAGATAGTCTTTGACGAAAAAGGTGCCGACGATGCCGGTCAGACCGGAAATGCCTGCGGCCATATAGACCATCAACGGAGGCAGATAGGACAGTCGCATTTCGCGACCGAGTTCGAGGATATTGCGATCCAGCCACTGCATGACGGCATTCATTTTATAACCCGTTGTTTTTATTGTTATTTTAAACGAATTGCGGAGCAAGGCACAGCGTCTGCTCGAGCATCTCACTCCGGCAGTTGGAAGCCTTTTTCATGGAAAAGAAGGATGCATGCGTTGACGACCGCCGGATCGTAGAGCACCCCGGATTTTGCTTTCAGCTCGGCGAAGGCTGCTCCAACGCCCAGCGCGGCGCGGTAGGGCCGGTGCGTACTCATGGATTCGACAACGTCGGCGACAGCCAGGATGCGCGCTTCAAGTCGGATATCGTCGCCGTGCAGGCCTCGTGGATAACCGCTGCCATCAAGTCGTTCGTGGTGTTGCCATACCGTATCCGCAACCGGCCACGGGAAATCGATGTCCTTGAGGATTTCGTAACCCTGCTGTGCGTGGGTCTTGACGATGGCGAATTCAGCGGCCGACAGGCGGGTCGGCTTGGAAAGGATTTCGGCAGGCACGCCGATCTTGCCGACATCATGAACACCGCCGGATACCCGCAGGCCGGTGACCTGATGTTCACTCATGCCCAGTTCCGCGCCGATGGCGGCGGCCAGTTCGCCTACGCGCCGTTCATGGCCGGAGGTGTAGGGGTCTCGAAGATCGACCATGTGCGAGATCGCCTGCACGGTCGACATGATGGAGCGCTCGAGGCGATCAATATATCCCTTGACGCGTTCTTCCTGGATCCTGCGGTCGGTAATGTCCTGCAAAACGCCCAACACCACGGGATGGTTGCCGAGCATGGTGCGGCTGCCGTGCACGCCGACATCGATGATTTGCCCGTCCTTGCGCAGGCCGCGGAATTCATACCGCATCGTTTCGATTGCGCCGGATGTGCGTTGCCGGATGTTGTCCCGGACCAGGCCGCGGTCCTCGGGTGCAATCACGCTGGCGAGGCTGACGTCGCTGAGCTCCTCCGGCGCATAGCCGAATATTTCAGCAGCGCGGGGATTGACGTAAATCAGTCTTTCCTCATCGACCATGTAGATGCCGATCAGCGACTGTTCAACCAGCGCCTTGAATTTCTGCTCGCTTTCGCGCAACGCATTTTCAGTCTGCTTGCGTCCGGTGATGTCGGTATGGGTGCCGATCATTACCAGCGGTTTTCCGGAATCATCATGAGTCATCACCTTGCCGTGATCCAGCACCCATTTGAAGCTGCCGTCCCTGCACAGCAGGCGATGTTCACAGACGTAGGCAGGTGAACGGCCCTGCAGATGGTTTTCCACCTCCTGGCTGACCCGGTCCAAGTCGTCCGGATGCACACGGGATTTCCATTCGGCGATCGAGTCGCCGAGTTCGCTGTCCGAATAGCCGAGCATGGTTTTCCACTGCGGCGAGTAAAACACCGTGTTGTCGCGGATATTCCATTCCCACACGCCGTGCTCGCCGCTTTCCAGTGCGAACTGCCAGCGGGTTTCGGCTCGCTGCAGTTCCGCCACGGCGCGATCACGGTCGGTCTGGGCACTCAGGCCCTCCAGCGCATAGTCGAGGTCGGCGCCCATTTCGACAAGGAGGCCGACGATGTCGGGCTGGAAATAGCCGGGCATGTCGGCATACAGATGCAGGGTGGCGATCGGTATGTAGTTCTGCCTGATCGGCAGCACGGCGAGCGACTTGAACCCGGCCTTCGCAAAGAGGTCCAGCCAGGGTGCAAGGCCCGGATCATCCTTCCAGTCATTGACCACTTCAATCCGGTTGTGGGCGAGCGCGCGGGCCGCTGCGGCGCATTCGCTGCGGTCCGTGGCATTCAAATTTGTCATCGCCAGTTCGAGGATGTGCTGGTCTTCGCCGGCTTGGGCGACCGGCCGGAGCTTTTCGGCGTCGTTGAGCATGCCGACCCAGGCAAAGACGATGCCGGTGCGCTCCACTGCAATTTCGCAGACCCGCTGCAGCAGGGCCTTGCGGTCGCGGATGCGGATGATGGCTTCGTTGGTGGCAGTCAGTGCGGCATACAGGTTGCGCTGCTCGATCAGCCGCCGCTCGGCCTGTTTGCGCTCGGTGATGTCCTGGATGGTTGCCACGCAGAATTCGACGGAGCGGTCCGGGCGTCGAACGGCGTGCACATCGATGACGGTGTCAATCACCACGCCGTCCGCGCGGATGAAGCGTTTGTCGAGGGCGTAGCCGTCGCTCTCGTCGCGGATCAGGCGTTGGAATTCGGCGACGTCAGCGGCCATGTCATCCGGATGGGTCAGCTCTGACCAGGTTTTTTCCTCCAGCTGTTTTCGCGTGTAGCCGAGGATTTCGCAAAGCTGGTTGTTGAAGCGCAGCCAGCGCTTGGAATCCGGCGACGTGATCGCCATGCCGATGAACGGCGGGTCAAAGAACAACTGCAGCAGATGCTCGCTCTGGTGGCTGGCGGTGACGTCGGTCAGGTAGATGTCGCAGAAATCCGGCGGGTGCGGCACGTAGGAGGCAGACCAGATACGGGTGCCGATGGCAAATTCCTTCACGCCGGGTTCAGGCTCGATGGCCATGGATTTCAGTTGCTGCTCCAGTCGCTCCGCGATTTCGCCTTTGATGGCTGTCAGCAGTTTTTGCGTGGCCTTGTTCACGAACAGTTTTTTCCCGGCTGGGGTCACCGTCAGCACCGGGTTGCGGTTTTGTAAGGGGTAACGCGCGAGTTCGGCCGCCTTGCGCTGCAGTACCAGGCGTTCGCGCAGTTGCCGCAGCAAGGCGAAGGTCAGTGCTGTCAGCCCGCTGGCGACGAGCAGGTAGATGGCCAGACAGATGATGGCGAATGCATGCCAGCTGTCGAGCAGTTGCGACTGGGAGAGTCCGACCAGCAGTCGCAGTTTGGGGTATCCCGTCACCACGCCGCCGGCGTAAACGCGTTTTTCCCCGTCGACCGGGTTGGTTGCGTGGAAAGTCAGCGTGTTGTCGTCCAGTTCCTGGGGCGATACCGGGAGCGGGGCCTGGTCGGGTCGCCCGATGGCGGCTTCATTGTAGGGGCTGCGCAGCAGCAGGGTGCCGTTGGTGTTGTAGATCTGCAGCGTGGTGTTGTCACCAGCCGTCTGCCGCCAATAGGCGCCGAAGACTGCCGGGTCGATGACCGCCGCAACAATGCCCATAAAGCGGCCATCCGTGCTGCGGATGGGGCGGCTGGCAATGATCAACCAGCGATCCGAAGCTTCGCCGCGGATGGGGCTTGAGAGATGAAATCCGCTCCCCGGGTTGTCGCGGTGGAAGCGGAAATAGTCCCGCGATGACAGATCCAGTTTCGCTGCAGCGGAATCGGTGTGGGCGGTGATCTTGCCGCTGGCATCGGCGACGCCGATACTGCTGACCGATGATGCAATGTCCGGGATACGTGAGCGCAGTTCGTCGGCCGCACTGGACATTTTTCGTTCAATGATGTCCTTGGCGATGTCGCTCAAGGTGAAGTTGATGACATCCAGCGAACTGCTGACCTGTGCCGCATGAGCTTTTTGCAAGGCCAGGGCGGATTGTTCAGCGTTCTCCAGAGTGTGATCGCGGACCCACCACAAGGCTGTGGCGATAACGACAAACAGAATACAGTAAACCACCACGACCAGTATTGGCAGCCAGCGGACAACAAAATCACCGCGTTTAAGGGATTCTGAAAACTCGGCGCCGAGGTCGCCGGCGGCCAGACTTTCGGGATTATGACGGTCAAGATAAGTCAGCGAGATGAACAGTACTGAGGCGGTGATCCCGACAAACGCCAGCCCTTTAAACAGTTCAAACTGCGCAACAGGACTTTTCGTGTCGAGTGCGCCGGAGATGACATATCCGGCCAATATCCACGCTGAACCCGCCAGGATGTAGGCGAGGGTGGCAAATACGGGCAGTTTCCAGTTACGCATGCTGAACCTCCCGCAGCTGTATGAACGCCCTTGCTGATGATCTTGCCGGGGGGCTTCCGGAATGCGGTTGAAACTCGAATTAACCGCTCAAGTCATGTGGCTGATTTACTGACTTGAGTTACGCGCAACCGGCGCTGACGACACTATATTTTCAGCATAGCGATTTTCCCCGCCAAATCAAGGGAAAAACATCCTTGTTTGGCATATTGTCATCATGGTTTCCGGTGCAGGTCAGGTCGATGGGTTGTTTTCCTCGCAGCGGGACACCGTAAATCGCCCGATTTTGACGCTACGGTCCCAGAAATCGGGCGGAAGTCCTGCCTGGTACTTGAGTTGGGCGAAGAATTCGCGGGCATCGGCCACTTCTTTCCAGATTTCCGGCAGAAAACTGCTGTGATGACGGCCATATTCGAATATCAGGCCATCGATCCCCGGGCGCAGCCTCGCCAATACCGCCGCTTCCTCGTCCGCGCGGATCGGCTCGATTCCGGACAGCAGGCAGATTTCAATGCGCGTATCGGCGAATTCGTCGCGGCTCAGCGGATTGAAGCGCGGATCAGCGCAGGCGGCAGCAACGGCATTTGCAACGATATCTTCCGCCAGCGCGCGGTGCGCCCTGAGTGTTCCAGTGCGGCCGCGAATCCTGTTCTCGCGCCGCAGGGTGACATAAGTGGCGGCGGGTTCGCGCAGCCCGTGGTGGTCAAGCGCAGGTGCAGGATGTTCGATACCGAGCCGGGTGGCGATCGCGCGGCGCGCAAGGCCGATCAGCGTGCCGGCAATCTTATTGTCCATGACAAGAACGAGGCTGGAAGTCTGGGTTGTGAACCGGCATGGGCGGCGAGTTGGTGAGGATCGGTTGCGGGCGTCGGGACTTGTTACAGTGCGCTGATATAATGCCAATAAAATCAGCAAATTACGAGGGTGCGTCAGCACAATCCGGTTATCAGCCCAATTTCGATGAGCACTAAATCTGATCAATCAGTTGCCGTGCGTTACGTCGCCTTGATCCCTGCTGCCGGCAGCGGCTCACGCATGGGGGCGGCAACGCCCAAGCAATATGCGCCGCTTGCAGGGAGACTGCTGATCGAACATGCCGTCCGCGTGTTGTGTGCGCATCCGCGGATTGCCGAAGTGTTTGTCGTGCTGGCGCCGGGAGATGCGCAGTTTGCCGCCTGTGACTGGCGCGGCTGCGAATCCAAACTGAGTCCGCTGTATTGCGGCGGGGAGACGCGCGCCGCCAGTGTATTCAATGGCCTGCTCGCGGCGAACGATGCGATCGATGGCAATGACTGGGTGCTGGTGCATGACGCCGCGCGCCCCTGCCTGTCGGCGCAGGAGATTGACCGGCTGATCGCCGGGGTCGGCGACAGCGATGTCGGCGGACTGCTGGCGGTGCCTGTGGCGGATACGCTGAAACGCGCCAATGTCGCGCAGGAGGTGGTGCAGACCGAGGGGCGCGACCATTTGTGGCGGGCGCAGACGCCGCAGATGTTCCGTTACCGCGTGCTGATCGAAGCGCTGCGCCGTTCCGACATTGCAGCCGTTACCGATGAGTCGAGCGCGGTCGAACAGACCGGCGCGCGGCCCTTGCTGGTGCGCGGCAGCGCGACCAATTTCAAGGTGACCTATCCGGAAGACCTGGCGCTCGCTGAACTCATTCTTGGCACTGCAGGGAAACCATGATGCGGATTGGACAGGGATTTGACGTGCATGCGCTGGTCGAGGGGCGGCCGCTGATCATCGGCGGCGTGACCATACCCTTCGAACGCGGTCTGGCCGGCCATTCCGATGCCGACGTGTTGCTGCATGCCTTGTGCGATGCGCTGATCGGCGCTGCAGGACTGGGCGACATCGGCAAACATTTTCCGGATACCGATCCGCATTACAAGGGCGTCGACAGCCGGGAGCTGTTGCGGGCTGTGGTGCGCCTGTTGCAGGAGCGCAATTTCTCGGTGATCAACGTGGATTCGACGATCATTGCCCAGGCGCCGAAAATGGCGTCGCACATTCCGGCGATGCGCAGCAACATCGCGGCTGATCTGGGGCTGCACGTTGATGATGTGAACATCAAGGCCAAGACCGCTGAAAAACTGGGGGCTGTCGGTCGTGGGGAGGGCATCGTGGCCGAGGCCGTGGTGCTGATCCAGCGTTCGGTGTCCACGCCTTTCAGTGGATCGGACGACTGAGCACGGCTGCGCCAATCCGCAAAATGCGGCTGTTTTTTGCGCTGTGGCCGGACGCGGCGACGAGGAGCGCACTGGCAGCGACCGCAGATCGACTGAAGAAGGCCTGCGGCGGCCGGTCACCGCCTGCAGAAAATCTGCATCTGACACTGGCGTTTCTCGGTAACGTCGCGGCAAACCGTCTGCCGGAGCTGCGTGTTGTTGCCGATGCCGTGACCGCAGAACCTTTTGAACTGGATCTGGTGCGTGTCGGTTACTGGCGTGCGCAACGGCTGGCCTGGGCTGCACCGCTGAATTGTCCGCCCGCGTTGACAGCGCTGCACGATCAGTTGATGGATGCCCTGCGTCTTCACGGATTTCACACCGAGAGACGGGCGTTCAAACCCCATGTCACATTGCTGCGGGATGCGGTGACGCCGCCGCCATCTTCGAATGACAGCATGATGATGTCCCGCTGGACAGTACGGGAGTTTGTGCTGGCGTGTTCCGAGCCGGGACCGAAAGGCGTGCGCTACCGGTTGATGGACGTGTGGCCTCTGAAGACAGTCCGACTATAATCAGTTTTTCCGCAAGCCTGTCGCAGAGGACTTGATGACCGAGGCAAACTGGGTTTCAGTATTCGCGCGCAAAGAACCGGACCTGCATGCGTCCGACGTCCTGGTACTTCCGGGCTGGGGTGAAAACGAATGGCAAAAACTGCTGGCGCACACCACGCCGCGGCCTTTTCGCGCCAGCGAGGTCGTTATCCAGCGCGGTGCTGCCGAACGCACCTTGTTTCTTGTTGCCGCCGGACTGCTTGAAGTTGGCGTGACCCAGGTCGATGGCGTCAGCATGACGTCGCTGGCCCGCATCAGTTCCGGCAGCATACTCGGCGAACAGTCTTTTTTTGACGGCCAGCCACGCTCGGCGAATGTCTGGGCGGTTGCAGACGGCACGCTGTTGTTGCTGCCCTATGACCGTTTCAGCGAGTTCGGTCAGGCGGAACCCGCATTGGCACGCGATTTTCTGTTTGCGATGGCGCGGGTGTTGTCGATACGGCTGCGCAACACCTCCTTCCGTCTGCGTCGCTAGCCCAAGGGTAATTCGACCCGAACGCGCAGACCACCGCCGTCGCGGGACAGCAGGCGAACGGATCCGCCGTGCAGCCGGGCAATGCGGTCCACGATGGCAAGGCCCAGCCCGGTACCACTGGTTGACCGTGCGCTGTTCAGTCGCGTGAACGGTTGCAGCATGCGTTCCGCGTCCTCCGCCGGAATGCCCGGTCCGCGATCCAGCACTTCGACGACGTTGATGCGCCCCTCGCGGCCGGTGGAGACTTCCACCGGGCCTTCGCCATGGCGCAATGCGTTATCGATCAGGTTGGCCAGCAGCCGTTGCATGGCCTGCGCGCGCACTGTTTGTCGCGCCGGTGCGCCAGCGCGTATTACTACGTCACGCCCGCTGCGGGTGTAACGTTCAACGACCGATTGTGCCAGTGTGTTCAGATCGGCTTCATTCATCACCTGCTCGGCATCAACCGGGCGCGCGAAATCGAGAAACTGGCCGATCGCGGTGTCGATATCGCCGATGTCCTGCGCGACGCCGGCCTTGAGGTCTGATGCGCCGTGATCACCGAGCATTTCCAGTGCGAGGCGGATGCGCGACAGCGGTGTGCGCAGGTCATGGGATACGCCGGCGAGCAGCAGTGCACGCTCTTCGTCCTGACGCTGGATGTCTGCAGCCATCTGGTTGAAGGCGCGGGCCAGTGTGCGGATTTCCGCAGGGCCCGCTTCGGTGACCCGGGTCGGCGTGGCGCCTTTGCCGAGGAGTTCGGCGGCTCGGGTCAGTTCACGCAAGGGGCGGTTGATGCGCGCGACGACCAGGATTGCGCCGATGACGGCCAGTACCAGCACCAGTGCACCCCAGCCGATCCAGCGCAGCGGTTCATTGCGTTCGATGCGTCCGCGCGGCAGCGAAACCCAGAATTCATCGGAGTCGATACGGAAACTGACCCACAGGCCGGAGACGCCTTCGCGTTCCAGGGTCATGCGGGTCTGCTGCCCCAGGCGTTCGCGCAATTGCGCGGCCATGATGCGCAGGAACGGGCGGTCAGGCAGCGCGGGAACAGCCTCTTCGGGGTCACCGGCATAAACCTGGATGCCTTCCCGCTGTGCGAGTTCATCCAGCAGCGCGTAACGTCTGCCCGGGTCGGCGGTGACCAGCGCGGCGCGCGTCAGGTTGACGACACTGACCACCTGTTGCGCGGCCTGCAGTGCCCGCGGCTCCACTTCGGATGCGCGGAAAATCTGCAGCCAGGCGAGATGCGCGACCACCAGCAGTGCGGCAATCAGCAGCACGCTGCGCCAGAGCAGCGTGCGCGGCCACAGGATCATTGCGCCTTGCCGTCGGGAATGAACACGTAACCGAAACCCCAGACGGTCTGGATAAAGGCCGGTTTGGCCGGATCCGGTTCGATGATCTTGCGCAGTCGCGAGACCTGGACATCGATCGAGCGGTCGAAGGCGCCGAATTCGCGGCCGCGAGCCAGTTCCATCAGCTTGTCGCGTGAAAGTGGCGTACGCGGGTGTTCGGTCAACACTTTCAGCAAGGCAAATTCGCCCGTGGTCAGCGACTGGTCTTCGCCGTTGCGTGTCAGTGTTCGTGTGCCGAGGTTGAGGCGGAATTCACCGAATTCGATGACCTGCGCCGCGCCGCCGGGGGCGCCGGGTGGTGGCAGTGGCGGCTGACGGCGCAATACAGCCTGGATGCGCGCCACCAGTTCACGCGGGTTGAACGGTTTGGGCAGGTAATCGTCGGCGCCGAGTTCAAGGCCGACGATGCGGTCGACGTCATCACCTTTTGCCGTGAGCATGATGATCGGCATGGTTTCGCCGCCGCCGCGCAGGCGGCGGCAGATGGAGAGGCCGTCTTCGCCAGGCAACATCAGGTCGAGGATCATCAGGTCATGGCGTTCACGTGCCAGGTAGCGGTTCATCTCCACCGCATCGGACACTGCGCGTACGGTGTAGCCCTGCTCGGTGAGGTAACGATTCAGCAAATCGCGCAAGCGCACATCGTCATCGACGACAAGAATCCGGGTTTTGGTCTGGTTCATGGTGCAATCCTAGCCAGTTCGGCCGTGTGAGGCCATGGTCCTGAAACAAAGTCTTACAAAATGCCCGTACGCAATGCGTCGTTCTGCGTCAGCATTCCCGCATGGCTTGACGTGGACGGGCCCGGCAACACCTGGTTACACAATCGAGATCAGCGGCAACAATCTGTTTACAGTTGCCGTTGATGATGAATCCAACGCCCCGACGGGGCGTTGCTCCGGAACCCGTTCCGGGCATAAACCGAAAGCTTGGAGGGAATGATGATCAGGCAAACCGGCAGGGCAGGATGCCGACAGGCATTTGCACGGAAACAGCGCTGGCGTAGAGGGGGCGGCATGCATGATTCATGACGAACTCCAACCTTGCGTGTAGTCACAGTTACAATCGGGCCATGAGCTGATCTAGGCGACTGGTTGTAGCAATCTTGGGGGTTAGGTGCATGAAAGTCTGGCTGGCGATTGTTCTGGGGTGTGCCGTGCTGCAGGCCGGATCGGTTATTGCCGGTCCATGGCGTGAGCTGCCGTCTGTCCAGGGGCAGGGCCGGCCGGAACGTGCGGATCGCGGATCGCAGCGGCATCAGGATGCCCGTCAGCCTGAGCGTCCGCAACGGCCGCAGCGCTTGTCCGACGACGAGCGTCGCGAATTGCACCGTGATCTCGACAAGGCGCGGCGGGAAATCTATCAGCCGCGTCGTGAACGCTAAACGATATTTCAAAGGAATTGATCATGAATATGCGACTGATGTTGGTCATGGGTGCAATGATGGCGCTGCCGGCTTTTGCGGCAGATGGTGTTGACGCTTCGCGTGCGGCGCGTCAGGAAGCGTGCAGGGCAGATCCGGCGAAGTGCCAGCAGGAACGCAAGGCGCAGCGCGAAAAGATGTGTGCGGAGAATCCCGAGCGTTGCAAGGAAATGAAGGCCAAAGCCGAGGAACGTCGCGCGCAATGCAAGGCAGATCCGGCGAAGTGCCAGCAGGAACGCAAGGCGCAGCGCGAAAAGATGTGTGCGGAGAATCCCGAGCGTTGCAAGGAAATGAAGGCCAAAGCCGAGGAACGTCGCGCGCAATGCAAGGTAGACCCGGCGAAGTGCCAGCAGGAACGCAAGGCGCAACGTGAAAAGATGTGTGCGGAGAATCCCGAGCGTTGCAAGGAAATGAAGGCCAAAGCCGAGGAACGTCGCGCGCAATGCAAGGCAGACCCGGCGAAGTGCCAGCAGGAACGCAAGGCGCAGCGCGAAAAGATGTGTGCGGATAACCCCGAGCGCTGCAAGGAGATGAAGGCGAAGGCCGAAGAGCGTCGTGCGCAATGTCAGGCCGACCCGGAGAAATGTCGGCAGAAGCGTCCGGGCACAGCGGTACAGCCGCGCAGCTGACCGCGGCAAAACAAACCGGTTGTCCGCAGGGCGGGGCAACCGGTTTTTTTACGTTCATTGTTGCTGTAATGGCATTTCAGCCTGTCTGATGCCTTCGCATATGGCGAAACCCGTCGGCCAGCTTCGGTAAGGATAAATTCATATATTATTGATTTTAAACAATAATTTGTCTTTTTCCTCGATGTGGTCCCCAAGGTGCCTCGCTTTTAGGCAGTTGCGAACGCTAGAATGACATCCGCAATCCACCCGGCACCTGCGCGGCAAGGGAAATTCCGCGACGCGCCAAGGACTTACAACAAAACCAAAGGGGATCAGGCACCATGCTGGCAACACGCATCAGACAAAAAGACGGCCTGTTTTACTTCGCAAGTTATCCGGCAAAGGAGGTGCTGGAGCGTGTGCGGTTCATCAGCCGGTTTTATGGCGAAGGCGAGGAGATCACGCCGCAGAGTCTGCCCCAGCAGGATGAAATTGCCCAGTTCATCTCACGCATTGAGCGAACTGATGAGGCCTTCCAGCGCCAGATGTCCAAAGCCAAGGTGCGTCAGCTGCGCAATTTTTACGAAATGGCAGTCAGCCAGCCGCCGATTCCCGGCACCGTACTCTTGTTTACTTCCGATGAACTGCGCTTTACCTGCCTGCCCGGACAGGATTCAATCGGCCATCTGGCCGAGCCCGCATCCAAGTATCTGATCATCGACGGGCAGCATCGTCTGGCGGCGTTGAAGTTCTATCTGATGGAGCATCCTGCGGAAGCGGCATCGATCAACGTGCCCTGCATCATATTCGACGGACGCAGCGAGGATTTTGCGGCCGAGATGTTTGTCATCATCAATTCCACGCCGACCCGCATCAACAAGAGCCACCTGGTTGATCTTTACGAGCGCGTGTCGTGGGCCGATCCCGACAAACGTTTTGCCGCACGCATGGTTGAGGATCTGTATTCGGAAGACGACAGTCCGCTGCAATACCGCATCAACCGTCTCGGCGGCCGCAGCCAGAAGGACAAATGGATATTGCAGGCGGAACTGTTCAATGAACTGCACCGCTGGATCAGCGCCGACTGGCGCAAGATCAGCCGCACCAGCAATCTTTACCGTGAAAGCGAGCGCTTCTACGAAATCATCCGTGATTTCCTGAAAGCCGCTCACAAGGTGTGGGGTGATGCCTGGGGCCACGACAGTTACCAGATCACGCGGCCTGTAACGCTGAAGGCGATGATCCGTGTTTGTGCGGATCTTGCGCGCGCGGATGCGGATCCGGTGGCGGGGCGCATCAAACGCTGGGAGGAACGGCTGTCGCCCTGGGCCGAACATCGCGCTCAGTTCAAGGGCGACGGTTTCTACGAACGCTTCCCGGCCAAGGGGCAGACCGAGCGGGTGGGCCGCATTCATCGTGACCTCGCACGCTGGGCCGGTGTCGAAATCAAGACCAAGGCGCGCACGGCCAAGACCTGAAGTGCTCCTTTCAAAACAAAAGCGGCGCATCAAGCGCCGCTTTTGTTTTTTGAGCCAGGGTTTTCAAGGCCAGGCGATGCAGTATCCGACGCGCGTTTATTTCGCCGCCTGCACCATGATTTCCACCAGCGTGTCCGGCGTGCCAAGGCGCGCTTCGACGCAGGCGCGCGCCGGAACACTCTTCGCATCGACCCAGGCAATCCAGGCTTCATCCATCTTGGCCTTGTCGCGCATGTCGGTAATCCAGATCGTTGCTGAAAGCAGTTTGGACTTGTCGGTGCCTGCGGTTTTCAGCAGGGCGTCAATCTTGCCGAGGATTTCGACGGTTTGCTCACGCATGCCCTTGCTGCGGTCATCGGCGGTAAGGCCGGCGAGATAGACGGTGTTGCCGTGGATGACAGCGCGCGAGAGGCGCGAGTCGCTGTTGAAACGCTGTATATCGCTCATGGGCTTGCTCCGTTGTGGTTGTTGCAATCGACAGTGCTGCTGCGCGACGACTGCTCAGATGCTGCCGGTGGTGAGCCAGCGGCCGAAAAAGAAAATGCCGACTGCAATAAACGCAAACAGCACGAAATCCGGAATTTTGCTTTCGCGTTTGCCGCCGATCTGTGCCGAGTGCAGGGCCTTGAAAACGAAAAAGGCCGCGACCACCAGGATGATGGTCATTACCGGCGTTTCGTAATGCGCGTCCCACAGCGCCCCCAGACCCTGTGACAACCAGCCGTCTTCGCGGAACAGGTGATAGGCGATTCCGCCGATTCCAAGCAGCACAAGGCCGCCGACCAGGAGCGAGCCCAACAGGGTAAAGAGTGCTTTCATAATTTGGGTCTGAGGCCTTGAATTGTTGTTTTGATGTAGTGTGCCGCCAGTGTTGCTTCGTCAGATCACGGATTGAAGTATAACGCACCCGCAGTGGCATCGTGGCCACTCTGCGTAGGCTACAATTCACGCTTCCCGGGGCATCTGTTTCCAATGAACATTCTCGCGCTAGACACCTCCACCGATTTCTGCAGCGCTGCATTGTGGCGGGACGGGCAGGTGATTGAACGCGGAGCCTCTGCCGGCCAGTCTCATTCGTCGCTGCTGATGTCGATGATCGATGAGGTGCTCGCCGAGGGTGGCCTGTCTCTGGGGGCGATTGATGGTCTTGCCTTTGGCGAAGGGCCGGGCTCATTCACCGGACTGCGCATTGCCTGTGCGGTGGCGCAAGGCCTGGCGTTTTCCTCGGATCTGCCGGTTGCCGGTATCGGTACGCTGCATGCGATGGCGGCTGCGTGCGCCGCGCCGCGCGTGGTGTGCTGTCTCGATGCCCGGATGCAAGAGGTCTATCACGCCGCATACCGTCTTGATGCGGCCGGGCTTTGGTGTGAAGTGTCTGCACCGCGGGTGTGCGCCCCCCTGGCGATACCCGATGTGGATGGCGGCGGCTGGACCGGTTGTGGCAGTGGTTTCGCGGTTTATGGAGCGGCATTGCAGGAGCGTCTGGGCCCATCGCTTTGCGCGGTGCGTCAGGACATCTTTCCGCATGCGCGGGATATTGCCGCGCTGGCGGCGCCGGTATTCGCAGCGGGCCGCGGTTTGCCGGCGGAGCAGGCGGCGCCGATCTACATCCGTGACAAGGTCGCATTGAAAACGGCCGAGCGGTGAGCGCGCAACTCGATACGCTGCCGCGGATGCGCTTGATGACAGCCGCAGATCTCGATGCCGTCGAAGCCATCGAACGCTCGGTCTACACCCATCCCTGGACGCGCGGCAATTTCGCTGATTCACTGGCATCCGGCTATCACTGCTGGATTCTGGAACTGAACGGCCAGATTGCCGGTTATGCCGTGACCATGGTGGCGGCGGGGGAGGCCCACCTGCTCAACCTCAGTATTGCAGCGCCGCTGCAGCGACGCGGTCTGGGCAGCGAGATGCTTCGTTTCATGTTGCAACTGGCGCGGGACTCCGGGGCGGTAACGCTGTATCTTGAAGTGCGTGCATCCAATCTGGCCGGACGTGCGTTGTATGCGCACCATGGATTCTCCGAAATCGGCATCCGCAAACGCTACTATCCCGCGCATGACGGCCGTGAAGACGCAGTAACGATGGAGAGGAAGTTGCAATGACCGAAGGGACGGATCGCCGGCGCGAGGAAATGTTGCGCGAGATGGGCATCAGCCCGCTGTGGCTCTTGCGTGTTCCTGCATCCGCGGCTGCCAAGCCGGCCGAGGATGTGGCACAACTGCAGCCCATGCGGGTTGCAGAACCGGTCCCTGTTCCAGTGCCGGCGGATACTGCTGCGGACGCGAAACGCGATGTTGCCGGCATGGACTGGCCCGCACTGAAATCCTGTGTTGCGGAGTGCACGGCCTGCGTGCTGCACAAAGGGCGCAACAAGACCGTATTCGGTGTGGGTGATGAACGCGCTGACTGGTTGTTCGTGGGTGAGGGTCCGGGTGCCGATGAGGACACGCAGGGCGAGCCCTTTGTTGGTCAGGCGGGGAAGCTCCTCGACAACATGCTTGCGGCCATCAATCTGAAACGCGGCGCCAACGTCTACATCGCCAACATCGTCAAATGCCGCCCGCCGGGCAACCGCAATCCGCAGGCCGAAGAAGCTGCTGCCTGTGCATCTTATCTGAAGCGCCAGATTGAACTGATCCAGCCGAAGATGATCATTGCGCTGGGCAAGGTGGCTGCGGTCAATCTGCTGGGCCGTGACGCAAGCATATCCAGCCTGCGCGGCAGTGTGCACGATTGCCGCGGTATCCCGCTGATCGTGACCTATCATCCCGCCTATCTGCTGCGCACGCTGCCGGACAAGGCGAAGGCATGGGAAGACCTGTGTTTTGCAGTCACCACGATGCAAGGCTTGCAATCCGCATCTGTTGCCGCAACCTGAAGTCGCATCCAAACCTGGATTGAGGAGCACGCTGGTGAAAAAACTTAACGTATTGATTTTATTGATATTTTCAATTATCGCTGGTGGTTGCGGTTACAACACGCTGCAGACGACCGATGAGCAGGTCAAAGCCAGCTGGGCGGAAGTCGTCAATCAGTATCAGCGTCGCGCCGACCTGATTCCCAATCTGGTTGAAACCGTGAAGGGATTTGCTGCGCAGGAAAAGGATGTGTTGCTGGGCGTGACCAATGCGCGGTCGAAAGTGGGTTCGATACAGGCGACGCCGGAACTGGTCAACGATCCGCAGGCCTTTGAAAAATTTGCCCAGGCCCAGGCCGGGCTGTCATCGGCGCTGTCGCGTTTGCTGGTCGTTGCAGAAAACTATCCGCAGTTGAAGTCGGATGCGAATTTCCGCGATCTGCAGGCGCAGCTTGAAGGCACTGAGAACCGCATCGCCGTTGCGCGCAAGCGTTACATCGAGTCCGTGCGCGAATACAACGTGGTGGTGCGTTCATTTCCGTCCAACCTGACTGCGATGGTCTTCGGCATGAAGGAGAAGGCCCAGTTCACGGTGGAGAACGAAAAGGAAATCAGCAAATCGCCGAAAGTGGATTTCGGCAAGCCGGCGGCGCCCGCAGCTGCAGCACCGGCGGAGCCGTCTCCTCCGGTCAACGAATACACGGTGCCTGCCACCAAATAATCCATGCATCAGTTGATGCATTGGCGCCTGTGGCTGGCGGCCGCGCTGCTGGGCTTTGTCCTGCACGCGGCCGCAGCGGACATTCCGCCACTGAAAGCGCGGGTCACCGACCTCACCGCGACGCTTCCTGCGCAGAGCATCGCGCAGCTTGAGCAGAAACTTGCGGCGTTCGAGAAGGAAAAAGGCGCTCAGGTGGCTGTGCTGATGGTGCCGAGCGTGCAGCCGGAATCCATCGAAGAATTCGCCGTGCGCGTGTTCGAGCAATGGAAGATCGGCCGCAAAGGTGTTGATGACGGCGTGCTGCTGGTCATCGCCAAAAATGACCGCAAGCTGCGCATCGAGGTCGGTTATGGCCTTGAGGGCGTGCTGAACGATGCCACCGCTAAACGCATCATCAGCGACGACATGGTGCCGCTGTTGAAGAACGGGAATTTTCCGGCGGCTGTGGATGCGGGTGTCTCACGCATTCTCCGGGTCGTCAGCGGTGAGCCCTTGCCGCCGCCGGCGGGCAAATCCGGCGGGGATTCCGGACACTTTCCATTCGATCCGGTTTTGCTGCTGTCCGTGTTTATTTTTGCCAGACCCCTTTCTCTGATGCTGCGTCCGGTATTGGGGAGTGTTCTGGCCGCAGGAATGGTTGCTGCTGCAGTCGGCGCTGGCGCGTGGTTCATTTTCGGAAGCCTGATCATTGCCATCGTTGTGGGCGTGATCATGTTTCTGGTCGGATTGTCCGGCGCTAGTTCCGGCGGATCCGGAGGCTGGAGCAGCGGCGGCGGTTCCTGGTCATCCGGCGGCGGATTCAGCGGCGGAGGCGGCAGTTCCGGTGGTGGTGGTGCATCCGGGGGCTGGTGAAATGAACATCAAACGTTTTCTCAAACACACCCTGATGCCACCATTCCTGGCGCGGCGGGTCTTCACCCCAGCGGTGATGCGCCGCGTGGAGCAGGCCATCAGTGACAGCGAACGCATGCATCGTGGTGAATTGCGGGTCGCGGTTGAGGCGAGTCTGGATCCGGGGCCTTTGTTCCGCGGGCAAAGCCCGCGGGCCCGCGCGGAAGAAGTGTTCTCGCAGTTGCGGGTCTGGGACACTGCGGAAAACAGCGGTGTACTGCTTTATGTGAACTGGGCTGATCGAGATATCGAAATCGTCGCCGACCGCGGCATCAGTGCGCGGGTGACGCAGGACGAGTGGGAGACAGTCTGTCTTGCCATTGAGCAATCGTTCAGGGCCGGGCGTTTCGAAGAAGGACTGGTCGAAGGGATACGGCAGATTACGCGGCTGCTGGCCGCGCATTTTCCTGCGGCACCGGGTGATGTCGACGAACTCGGCAATCGCCCGGTCATGTTGTGAACTGTCTGCAGGAATAATCCGCGCACCGGTTTGGAGCGTTCCCTTATCGGTGGCAACGGTGCTGGCCGTTTCGCAAAGGATTGCGGTAAAGTGCCGGCTCGGTTGCCGGAAGACTGCTATATCAAAGCAGCGCGGTTGCCGCATTCACCGGAGGGGTGATTTTGTTCAACCGCAATTATTCTGTGCTCATGAAGCGCGACCGTAGAGGGGCACGCCCGTGATCGATGCCATTGGCGCGGGCCTGCTCGCGTTGCTGACGCCGCAGGCACTGCTGTTCATGTTTCTGGGCGTGGTCTACGGACTCGTCATAGGAATACTCCCCGGACTCGGCGGCGTGGTGGCGATGGCGCTGCTGCTGCCGTTTACCTATGGTTTCGAAACCGCGGCGACACTGGCCCTGCTGCTGGGCGCACACATCGCAACCATCTGGGGCGACTCGGTGACCAGCATACTGTTCAGCGTGCCCGGTTCTGCAAAGGGGCTGGCACTCTGTTTTGACGGCTACCCGATGACCAAGCAGGGCAAGGCCAAACGTGCGCTGGCGGCATCGGCAACCGGTGCGCTGATGGGCGGCATTATCGGCGCCATTTTTCTGGCGTTGTGCATTCCGCTGATCCGCCCGGTGATTCTGGCGCTGGGGCCCAGTGAATACCTGATGATGGCCCTGTGGGGGCTCACGGTGATTGCGACCTTCAGCGAAGGTTCGCTGATGAAGGGCATGACGGCCAGCGTGCTCGGCATCCTCGTCGCATTCGTCGGCATGGATGTGGTGACAGCGACACCCCGATTCACCTTTGGCAGTGAATTCCTGATGGACGGCATTTCATTTCCGGTGGCGATGATCGGCCTGTTTGCCGTTTCGGAAATGATGAAAATGTCGATTCGCGGTACGCCGATCATCGACCGTTCGCTGGTGACGGAAGACAGCACGGTGTGGCAGGGTGTATGCGACGCCTTCCGTCACTGGTGGCTGGTGGTCCGTTCAAGTCTGCTCGGTTTGTGGATCGGCGTTTTGCCGGGTGTCGGCGCCAGTGTGGCGGGGCTTGCCGCGTATGCGCAGGCCGTTCAGACCTCGAAAAGCCCGGAGCGTTTCGGCAAGGGGGCGGTAGAGGGTGTCATTGCCCCGGATGCCACGATGGGCGCGAACGAAGGTGGCGGCCTGATGCCGACACTGGCCTTCGGTATTCCCGGCGGCGAGAGCATGGCCATCCTGCTGGTGGCGTTTATCGGGCTCGGCATCGTCCCGGGGCCGGACATGCTTACCAAAAACCTTGATGTCGTGTTCAGCATGGTGTGGATCATCGTGCTCGCCAACATCGTGGTCACCGTCATCGGTCTTGGCATCACACCCTGGCTGGCACGCCTGCCGTCGCTGCAGGCCAACCTGATGGTGCCGATGGTGCTCTCGGTGTGTTTTGTCGGCGCCTATGCGACGCGCGGCCGCATCGAGGATGTGGTGGTTGCCGCGGTGTTCGGCGTTGTCGGCTACCTGATGGACAAATACCGTTATTCTCGTGCCAACTTCGTCATTGGCATGGTTCTGGCGGTGATGATCGAGCGCAACCTGCATATTTCAATCAATCTCTACGGCGCCGACTTCCTGCTCGACCGGCCGATTGCTCTGGCCATGCTGATTTTTGTAGTGGTCACTGCTGCGTTGCCGCTGTGGCGGCAGTATCGCCGCAAGCGCGCCTTGCTCCAGGCCGGAGGCGCGGCATGAGCCGGCACGCCCAGGAAAATCTGGTTTCAGTGATGCTGTTGCTGTTGTACGGTGTAGTGCTTTATCTGTGCCAGGATTTCGGGCCGCGGGCGCGGCTGATCCCGCTGCCGCTGGCCGTCTTTGGCATCCTGCTGACCCTGGCGCAGCTGGGCTGGCACAATTTCGGACGCGAGGAATCGCCGCCGCCCGAGATGATCCATGTCGATACCAGCGCCATTGCGGCAACGGCCGAAGGCCAGCCACGTACCGAACGTACCGAGGAACAATTGGGGCAGTGGGGAGAGGCGGGCGCCTATTCCATTGTGGCGCTGCTGATAGGACTGGTGTTTGCAGTCGGCATATTCCCGGCTGTATTCCTGTTCACGGCGGCTTACCTGATCCTGACCCGTTACTGCACCGTGATTCGAGGTTTGTCCTATTCCACGGCTTTGACTGTTTGCGTTTATCTGTTGTTTGTTAAGGCGCTCGAAATGCAGCCCTATCATGGGCTGCTGGCGGGCTGGATGTCCTGAACGATATAAAAAGGAGGGGGAGCATGAAAGCGAATCGCAGAAAGTTGCTGCTGGCGGGGGCGATGGCACCCGCAGTGATGGGCCTGCCGGTCCGTGCCTGGGCGCAGGTGCCGGATTATTACAAGGGCAAGACCATCATCATCAACATCGCCGGCAGCGCCGCCGGCGGGCACACCCGTTATGCGCGCATGCTGGCGCCTTATATCGAGAAACATACCGGCGCCAAAGAGGTGCGCTTGGTCAACATGCCCGGCGGCGGCGGCCTCAAGGCTGCGAATCACACCTGGCGGCTGAAGCCGGGGGCACCGGAAATCTTTTTTGGCAATGTATCGACGCTGCTGCTGGCGAATCTGGCGGGCAGTGCCGGTGCAACCTTTGATCCGACCAAGTTCTCCTTCCTCGGCCGCGCCACCAGCGAGCCGCGGGTGCTCACCGTCGGCGGCAAATCCGCGATCAAGTCGATGCAGGATGTGCAAAAGCTCAAAAGGCCTTTTGTGTTTCCGTCGCAGGGCACCGACGAGGACTTCTACACCATGGCCGTGCTGGCCGATGCGCTGGGCTTCAAGCTGAAGGCGGTGACCGGCTACGAGGGTAATGCCGATACTTCGCTGGCGGTGATCAAGGGCGACGGCGACGGCCATATCACCGGCTGGAGCGAATCCCTGGGGGCAATACGATCCGGTGACAAACTGCCGATCATGATGGTGACTTCACTGCCGTCGCCGGATTATCCGAACATTCCCATTGTCACCAACATCGCGCCTGCGGCCAAACGCAATGTGGTGCAGGCGATGGCCACCATCCTTGAAACCCATCGCAGTTACATTGGACCGCCCAATATGGATCCGCAGGCGATTGCTGCCTTCCGCGCCGCAGTCAATGCCGCGATGAAGGATCCGGCGCTGCTGGCGGAGTCGACCAAGGGTGAACGCCTGCTGGCGCCGATGGACGGCACCGTGCAGCAGAAAGCCATGACGGAAATGGCACGTAACAGTGCGGCGTTGTCGCCGATCCTCAAGGCTGCGGTGAAAGACATCCAGTAACCGGAATGACGCGCGCGATCCGTACTTATTCGATGGCGGATCGCGCCGTCAGCCCCGACTTTGCGATCCGTGATGAAAAAAGCGTCACCCGCATTGCCGAGGCCCACCGTCACGAATACTTCCAGATCCAGCTCAATCTTGCGGGACGCACCACACAGCACATCGCCGCGGCTGCGCGGCCATTGGGTCCCGGCGACCTGAGTTTTGTGCTGCCGTACCGGGTGCACCGCATTCCGCATCCGCCCCGTTCACGGTTTTTCATCCTCAGTTTCAATCTGCATTTCCTGCGACCCGAGCTGAATGTTGATCCGCTCGACCTGGAGGACGTGCCTTTGGCCCGCGCGCCGGAACTGGCGCCATTCCTGTTTCAGGAGTTTCTGGATTTTCCTTTGAGCGGGAAAGACCTTGCATTGGTGACCGAGGCCTGCTGCAGCATGCAGGCGGAAAATGCACGCCGGCGTTATGGCTCGCTGGAAATCATCCGCGGCCATCTGCTGTTGTTGCTCGGCACCGTCTGCCGTCGCCATGAGCGCTCGCTGCTGGCCATGGCAGCCAAGCAGGCTCAACGCACCAGCCGGCGCGACGCGCTGGCGCGGGTGATGCGTCATGTGCGTGAACATCTGGCGCAACGCGTTCAGCTGACGGATGCGGCCGCAGCGGCCGATCTGTCGCCGAACTATCTCGCGCACCTAATCAAGAAGGAAACCGGCAAGACCTTTGTCGATCTGGTGACCGAACGGCGCATGGAAAAAGCCTGCGAGCTGCTGACCCACACCACGCTGCGCATCGGCGAAGTCGCGCAGGCGGTGGGTTTCGAGGATGAAGCCTATTTCGCGCGACGCTTCCGCCAGCGTTATGCGACGGCGCCACGCCAGTTCCGGCTTCGCACTGCGAAACAGTAGAAAAGTCCTGAAAAAACACCAAGCTGTCACTGGTGTCAGGGGAGTGCTGCCCTTAGCATGGCCGCTGCAGCAACAACCAGAGGGCATCGCGCAATGAGCAAGGAATTCATCCAGATCGAAACCGACGTGCTGGTGGTCGGCGGCGGCGTCGCTGGCAGCATGGCGGCAATACCGGCGCTGGAGGCCAGCTTGAAAGTGGTGATCTGCGAAAAGGGCAAGGTGCTCGATCACTGCGGCAGTATCGGCTGCGGCGTTGATCACTACCTGACCATCATGGATTCGGGGCCGGATTGGGATACGCCGGAATTCCTCATAAAACATGTGCCGGAACTGACCGACGGCATTGTCGACATGGCGGTGGCGGGGCGGGTGATCCGCGAGATGCCGCGCATTTTCCGCAAGATCGAATCGCTGGGTGTCGATTTTCGTGATCGCCAGACCGGCGACTATTACCGTTTGCGTTCCTTCGGTTTGCCCGGCACCTATCACATCAACTTCGACGGCACCGATTTCAAGAAGCATCTGGGAGAACGCGTGCGCAAGGGCAAGGCGACCGTGCTGATGCGCACGATGGTGGTGCAGTTGCTGGTGAAGGACAACCGCGCCTATGGCGCCGTCGCCTTCAATTTCCGCAGCGGCGAATGGACGGTGATCCGTGCCAAGGCCGTGGTACTGGCGGCGGGCGACGTCAACCGCATTTCGCAGAATGCCTCGGGCCTGTCTTTTGATTCCTGGCACATCCCGTACAACACCGGCGATGCGCAGGCCATGGGTTATCACGCGGGGGCGGCGCTGGCGAATATGGAATCGGTTGAGGCGACGCTGACACCCAAGGGTTTTTCCTGTCAGGGCCTCAATGCGCTGGTCAGCCTTGGCGCCTATTTTGTCAACAAGGCCGGCGAACGTTTCATGTTCAAGTATGACAAGAAGGGCGAAAACGCCCGCCGTGCGGTGATCGCTGACGGTGTCATCAACGAGTACCTGTTGGGCAACGGCCCGATCTATCTCGACTGCCGCCATCTGCCGCAGGACATGCTTGATCGCATGGAACACACGCTGCAGGTGGATCGTTACACGCTGCCCGCGTATTACCAGCAGAAAGGCGTCAACTTCCGCGAAGAACTGGTTGAAGTGTCGGTATCCGAGTTGAGCATCCGCCGCAGCGGTGTGTACTTCCGCGGCAGCGGCCTTGCGGTCGATACCAATGGCGAGACCGCGGTGGAGGCGTTGTTTGCCGCTGGTGACTGCGCGACGGTCAGCGGCGGTATTTCCGGTGCCGCAGTGCTCGGTCATATCGCCGGCGAGGGCGTGGTGCAGCGCATCCGCGCCAGCAGCGGTTCACTGCCTGCGCTGGACCTCCAGGCGCTGGATCAGATCCGCGCGCAGTCCGAAGCCCATCTGCAGCAGGAGAACGGTCTTCCTTGGAAGGAACATGAGGAGACCACGCGACAGACCGTCAGCGATTACGTCGGTGTGCGCCGCAATGATCGTGGTCTGAGGCTGGCGCTGGATACGCTTTGCGCGCTGGCCAAACGCGAACCGACCATGAAGGCCGATGACCTGCATGGTCTGATGCGTGTGCATGAAGCCAAAAACATCCGCATGAACGCCGAGATGATGGCGACGGCTTCGCTGGCGCGGCAGGAGACGCGTACCGGTTCATCACATTTCCGCATGGATTATCCGAATACGGATGACGTGAACTGGCGCAAATTCGTCATCGTCGAACGCGGTGCCAACGGACCGGTGACCCGTACGCTATCGACGGACCAGCCGTTGTCGGCGGCATTCAATCGCGGCAATGCCGCAGTGGCGGCATAAGGGGATGAGCATGACAACGGCCAAAAAAGAAGTGTTCAACCCGATCCGCATCAACCCCGAGACCTGCGTCAAATGCAATCTCTGCGACTGGATCTGTCCTGGCGACCTGATCTACAAGGAAGAGGACAACCGGGAGACACTGCCGGTGATCAAGTATCCGGATGAATGCTGGTATTGCGGGCTGTGCCAGTCGATCTGTCCGACCAATGCCATCACCGTGGTGTTTCCCGAGCAGATGATCCACAACAAGACCGAGGTCATTACCTTGTTGGGCAAAGTCGCGGAATGAAATTGCCACGCCGGCTGTTTACTGCAGCGCACTAAAGAACAAACATAAACAAACACTGGTAACGAAGCTCTGTTGTAGCACCAGTGGTCGTTGTGTATGCTGACCACTGAAGTTGCAACACGCCCCGCATTCGCGTACGGGCGTACGGAGGTCTTCGATGGTTGTGTTGTTCACGCTGCTTGCCGCTTTTGCGGTGTGCTGGTTCCTCGCCTATCACCGATTGCCCGCTTTGGTCTGGGTCGTGGTGCTTGCCATTTTCATCGCGGCCTGCGCTTATCTCGGCTGGTGGCCAGCCGTATTGTTCAAGACCGCAGCCATCGCGCTGACTGTGGGTGCGATTGTTTCAGTGCCGTCACCGCTGCGCCGTCTGCTGATCGGCCGGCCGATGCTGTCAGTGTTCCGCCGCATTCTCCCGCAGGTGTCGCAGACCGAACGAGAGGCCCTGGAAGCCGGCACCGTGTGGTGGGATGGCGAACTGTTCAGCGGCAGCCCTGACTGGAACAAACTGCTGGCCTATCCCAAACCCCGTCTTTCCGCAGAAGAACGCGCCTTCATCGACGGTCCGTTGCGCGAATTGTGTGAAATGCTCAGCGACTGGCAGGTGACGTATGAAATGACCGATCTGCCACCGCAGGTCTGGCAGTTCATCAAGGACCAGGGTTTCCTCGGCATGATCATTCCGAAGGAATACGGCGGCAAGGGTTTCTCCGCGCTGGCGCATTCCGAAGTGGTGATGCAGCTCACCACGCGCAGCGGCACGGCTGCTGTGTCGGTGATGGTGCCCAATTCACTGGGTCCCGCCGAACTGCTGCTGCATTACGGCACGAAAGAACAAAAGGATCACTACCTGCCGCGGCTGGCCAAAGGGCTGGAGATGCCGTGCTTTGCGCTGACCAGTCCCGAGGCGGGCTCCGACGCCGGCGGCATTCCCGACTTCGGTGTCGTCTGCAAGGGCGAGTGGCAGGGCAAAAGCGATGTGTTGGGCATTCGCCTGACCTGGGAGAAGCGTTACATCACGCTGGGTCCGGTGGCGACGCTGCTCGGGCTTGCCTTCCGCCTTTACGATCCCGAACATCTGCTCGGCAAGGCGGATGACGTCGGCATCACGCTGGCGCTGGTGCCGACTGATACGCCCGGAGTGCACATCGGCCGCCGCCATCGTGCGATGACTGCAACGTTCATGAACGGCCCGAACTGGGGCAAGGACGTGTTTGTGCCGATGGATTGCATCATCGGCGGTGTCGAGCAGGTCGGGCAGGGCTGGAAAATGCTGATGAACTGCCTCGCTGCGGGACGTTCGATTTCGCTGCCGGCCAACGGCGTCGGCATTTCCAAACTCGCTGCACTGACCACCGGCGCCTATGGCCGCGTGCGCCAGCAGTTCAAGCTGTCGATCGGCCGCTTCGAAGGTGTTGAAGAGGCGATGGCGCGCATCGCCGGCAATCTCTATGTGATGGATGCGGCGCGCATGATGACCGCAGGCGCTGTTGACCTCGGCGAAAAACCGTCGGTGGTATCGGCCATCGTCAAATACCACCTCACCGAACGTGGCCGCCAGGTCATCAATGATGCGATGGATGTCCACGGCGGCAAGGGCATCTGCATGGGGCCGAGCAACTACCTCGCCAGCGCCTATATGCAGACGCCCATCGCGATCACCGTTGAAGGCGCCAACATCCTGACGCGGACCATGATCATCTTCGGCCAGGGCGCGATCCGCGGCCACCCCTGGGTGTTGAAAGAAATCGAAGCCACGCGCGAGACTGATCAGGGCAAGGCGGTGCGTGCACTCGACAAGGCCTTCTTCGGGCATATCGCTTTCACGATGTCGAATGTTGCGCGGGTGCTGTGGATGGGCCTAACCGGCGGGCGGCTGACCGCGGTGCCGGGCGCGCACGAACTGCGTCACTATTATCAGCAGCTGACCCGGCTTTCCAGCGGTTTTGCGCTGACGGCCGACGTGGCGATGTTTCTCTGTGGCGGCACGCTGAAACGGCGCGAGCGGCTCTCGGCGCGTCTGGGTGATGTGCTGAGCCAGTTGTACCTGGCCTCAGCCGTGCTCAAGCGTTATGAAGACGACGGCCGGCCGGAAGACGATCTGCCGCTGGTGCGCTGGGGCCTGCTCGATTGCCTCAACCGCATCGAGGAATCGTTTTATTCGATTTTCGAAAACCTGCCCTGGCCGATTGCCGCATGGCTGCTGCGCGGCCTGATTTTTCCGATGGTGATGCCCTATGGCCGCGAATTTGCGCCGCCGCGCGATCCGCTGGGCCATGCCGTGGTGCGGCTGATGATGACGCCGGGACCGTCGCGGAACCGTCTGACGCGCGGTGTTTTCATTTCAGGCGATGAAAGCGATGCGGTGCGTACGCTGGAATCGGCACTGGAAGCGGTGATCGCTGCCGAAGCCGTGGAGGCCAAGCTGCGTGCGGCACAGCAGGAAGGCCGCATTACGCGCGGCTACGCCGAACAGATGGCGACAGAGGGGCTGAAAAGCGGTGCGATCAATGACGTCGAGTTTGGCTTGTTGCAGCGTGCCGCCGAATTGCGGCGCAAGGCGATCATGGTCGATGATTTTCCGAAGGATTTCGGCCGCTCCGAGCTCTACCAAACGACACAACCGGTCACCTTCGAGGCGCTGGCGCGCCGGCCGTGAGCCATGCCATGGACAGCAGCGTGAACTACGCAGTGCCCGATGGCGTGGCCACCATCACCTTCAACCGTCCGGCGGTGATGAACGCGCTGGATGCCGATACGATCCGCGGTTTTTCTGCGGCGGCCGAACGTGCCGCGGCAGATGAAGAAGCGCGTGTCGTCGTGCTGTGCGGCGCCGGTCCGGCCTTTGTCGCCGGCGGTGATGTGGCGATGTTTGCGCGCAAGTTGCCGGAAATGGCGACACTGGTGCCGGCGCTCGCGGATGCGCTCAACCGCGGCATCCTCGCATTGCGACGTGCGCCAAAGCCGGCGATTGCTTCCGTGCATGGTGCAGTGGCCGGCGCTGGATTCAGCATCATGCTGGCCTGCGATCTGGTGCTGGCTGCAGCGGACACCCAGTTCTCGCTGGCCTATGCACGTATTGGCGCCAGTCCCGACGGCGGTGTAACCATCTTCCTGCCGCGGCTGGCTGGTTATCAGCGGGCAATGGAATTGATGCTGCTGGCCGATGTTGTTGATGCCGCGGCGCTGGAGCGTTGCGGTGTGATCAATCGCATCGTGGCCACTGCGGAACTTCAGGCAGAAACCGCAAAACTGGCCAGGCGGCTGGCAACGGGGCCGGCAAAGGCTTATGCCGAAACAAAGGCGCTCGCCAATCTCGCCTTGCTGCAACAGTTGCCGGCGCATCTGGATGCCGAAGCGCTGGCTTTTTTGCGTTGTGCCGGCAGCGCCGATTTTGCCGAGGGCGTCACCGCTTTCACAATGAAACGCAAACCGCTGTTCAAAGGAGTCTGATCAATGGCCACATTGCGCGGAAAAACGCTGTTCATCACCGGCGCCAGTCGCGGCATCGGCCGCGAAATCGCGCTGCGCTGTGCGCGCGACGGCGCCAATATCGTGGTCACCGCAAAATCCGCAACACCGCATCCGAAGCTGCCGGGGACTATTCATAGCGTTGCGGAAGAGGTTGTGGCTGCAGGTGGCCAGGCTTTGCCCATCCAGCTCGATGTGCGTGACGACGCCGCCATCGCAACAGCCGTGCAGCAGGCGGCGGCCCACTTTGGCGGGATCGACATCCTCGTCAACAATGCCAGTGCCATCCAGCTCAGCAATACACTGGAAACGCCGGCCAAACGTTTTGATCTGATGTTCGGCGTCAATGTGCGCGGAACTTTTCTGTGTTCGCAGGCCTGCGTGCCGTTTCTGGTGAAAGCGGCAAACCCGCACATCCTCAACCTCGCGCCGCCGCTGGGCATGAAAGCGGAATGGTTCCAGGGCCACGTCGCCTACACCATGGCGAAGTACGGCATGAGCATGTGTACGCTGGGCATGTCCGGCGAGTTCCGTGCACAGGGCATTGCGGTGAATTCGCTGTGGCCGGCGACCACCATTGCGACAGCGGCGATCGAGGTCAATTTTCCCGCTGCCATCCTGAAGGCCAGCCGCAAACCCGATATCATGGCTGACGCGGCCTATGCGATTTTCTGCCGCGACAGCCGCAGCGCAACCGGCCATTTCCATATCGACGAAGCCGTGCTGCGGGAGGAGGGCATCAGCAATTTCGAGCATTACTCAGTGACCCCGGGGAGCAAGCTCCAGCGGGATCTGTTCCTCGACTGACCGGTTGCAGCCTGGAGGATAAAAAATGAATAAAAACAACGATATATCTCATGTCGTCAGCATGGCGGAGGCAGTTACGCTGGATGGCCTGTTCCGTGAGCGGGTGCAGCGTACGCCCGATCTGGTTGCGTACAAGGCCTTCAGCGACCAGCACCGCAATTGGCGCGATTACACCTGGGGCGAAATGAACCGCCAGGTCGCGCGCTGGCAGGCGGCAATGGAAAAAGACGGACTGCAACCCGGTGACCGTGTTGCCGTGATGCTGCGCAACTCACCCGAATGGGTGATGTTCGACCAGGCGGCGCTGGGTCTGGGGCTGGTGGTCGTTCCGCTGTATACGCAGGATCGCGCCGACAACGTGGCCTACATTCTCGACAATTCCGGCTGCAAGGTGTTGCTGGTCGAAGGTGATGAACATTGGCAATTGCTGCGTGATGTCGCGGGCACATTGAACGGCATTACCCGTTTTCTGACGGTCAATCCACTGCAATATCCGTCTGGCGACGATCGTCTGCAATGGATCGGCGACTGGTTGCCGGCCGATGGTGGTGCGACGCGGCATGTGGCGCGCGCCGGCAACACGCTTGCAACCGTGGTCTACACTTCGGGAACAACAGGGCGTCCCAAGGGCGTGATGCTGTCGCATGACAACATCCTGTCCAACACCGCAGCCTGCCTGCAGGTGCTGGTAACCGGGCACGACGATATCTTCATGTCCTTCCTGCCGCTGTCGCATACCTTCGAGCGCACCTGCGGTTATTACCTGACGATGATGTCGGGTTCGACGACTGCCTATGCGCGTTCAATACCGCAACTGGCCGAAGACCTGCAGGCGATCAAGCCGACGATGCTCATTTCGGTACCGCGGATTTATGAACGCATCTGGGGGGCGATCCGCGCCAAACTTGACGAAGGTCCGCCGCTGCGCAAGAAGCTGTTCATGTTTGCTGCCGAAACCGGTTACGCGCGTTTTGAGCATGCACAGGGACGCGGGCAGTGGCAGCCGTCATTCCTGCTTTGGCCCTTGCTGCACAAGCTGGTCGCGGCAAAAGTGCTGGCACGGCTCGGCGGCCGCCTGCGTTATGCCTTGTCGGGCGGTGCAGCATTGCCGCCGGGAATTTCGCGCATATTCATTGGTCTGGGCCTGCCTATTCTGCAGGGTTATGGCCTGACCGAGACCAGTCCTGTCGCCTGCGCCAATCCGCCGTGGAGCAATATCCCGGCGTCGGTCGGATTGCCGGTTCCGGGCGTCGAAGTGAAGATCGGTGAAAGAAATGCGGTGATGATCAAGGGCCCCAACGTGATGATGGGCTACTGGAACAACGAGGAAGCCACACGCGCGATGATCCAGGATGACGGCTGGCTCAATTCCGGAGACACCGGCCGCATCGGTGAACTCGGACATGTTTTCATCACCGGGCGGCTGAAGGAAATCATCGTGTTGTCGAATGGCGAGAAAGTGCCGCCCAACGACATGGAGGCTGCGATTGCCCGTGATCCCCTCTTTGAGCAGGTCATCCTGCTTGGTGAAGGCAAGCCTTATCTGACGGTGATGACGGTGTTGAACGCCGACCAGTGGCGCAAGCTGGCTACCGACGCCGGCATGGACGCCGGCAATGAGGCGATGCTGCGCACCGAACAGGCAGAGCAACTGGTGCTGCGCCGGGTTGCCGCGCAGATCACGGAGTTTCCGGGTTATGCACAGGTGCGCCGGGTCACTGCGACGCTGGAGCCGTGGACCGTGGAGAACGGGCTGATGACACCGACGATGAAGTTGCGCCGCGCCAAGGTCATGGAGAAATTCAATGCCGAGATTGACGGCATGTACGCCGGGCATTGAGGATTGATGAGTGAGGATTCGGGAATGAGGATTGAGGGGCGATGACTACTGGGACCACCCTGCTGCCTGCAGGCAAGGATCCGACGCTGCGCGTCATTCCGATGCCTTCGGATGCCAGCCATACCGGCGACATTTTCGGCGGCTGGATCATGTCGCAGGTGGATCTTGCCGGGAGCATACCCGCCGTTCGTCTGGCAAAAGGGCGGGTGGCCACGATTGCGGTGAATTCCTTCACCTTCAAGCAGCCGGTGTTTGTCGGTGACGTGGTCAGCTTTTATGCCGAGGTGGTCAAGGTCGGCCGCACGTCCATTACTGTTGACGTCACGGTTTATGCCCAGCGCAGGCCGGAGCGTGAGGAATGCGTCAAGGTCACCGAGGCTGTACTCACCTATGTCGCCGTGGACAATGAACGCCGTCCGCGTGTGGTATCAGAGCAACAGTAAATCGCCTGCGGCTGAGCACGCGGCCGCAGCGAGGGTGGTCTTAACCACAAATAGTAGACACGTTCAAACGCTGCGATTCTAGTTCGTATTTCGCCGGATTGTTGTATCCCAACGACGAATGCATGCGCTGGCGGTTGTAATAGATTTCAATGTACT